>Ga0208277_1001593_pt1 | contig 13151 bp, 11 predicted proteins | sample ETNtaG_5_FD_185782 | JGI IMG/M metagenome (GOLD analysis project Ga0208277, IMG submission 185782) | Marine microbial and viral communities from oxygen minimum zone, Eastern Pacific Ocean - ETNP201406SV205 (SPAdes) (version 2) | ecosystem: Environmental > Aquatic > Marine > Oceanic ...
AAGATCAAAAAGTGATGTCCGAGCAGCCCATTGCGCTTGAATTGCTGAATTTGGTGATAGCACAAGCGTTGGTTTTCGAACTAAATCTGACCAGACATACAATCCCAATACGGTTTTACCAGAACCAGGCGGTGCAACGATGTGTAAATGCTTGCCTTCCAGATCCAATTCAGGTTCAATCACAGATACAGCAGCAACTTGTGATGGACGTAATTTTCCAGAGAAGTGAATTGATCCAAAATCATTAAGATTTTTGTTCATAGGAACGACCTTCATCGAGGTGGGCCGCGCTTAGGACCTGAAGGCCCTCCTTTTGGTGGCCCCCCACCTTTCTTTGGTCCAGGCGGACCTCCACCAGGCGGTCCAGATTTTTTGGGTCCAGGTGGTCCTCCACCGGGCGGTCCAGATTTTTTGGGTCCAGGTGGTCCTCCGCCCTTCTTTGATCCGGGCGGTCCTCCACCAGGCGGTCCAGATTTTTTGGGTCCAGGTGGTCCTCCACTCTTCTTTGGTCCAGGTGGTCCTCCACCCCTCTTTGGTCCAGAGGGTCCTCTACGAGATGGTCCAGGTGGTCCTCCTCGGGATGGCTTTTCTTGAATTTCTTCTTCCTCTTCTTCGAAAATAGCTCCACAATGTGGGCATTTTGAATCAGATTCTTTAACGAGGCCGTCGCATACTTCACAAGCAAACATTTCTTCTTCGTCTTCCGAGTCTGCGCTTGCTCCAATTGCACTAACTTGTCCATCTTTCATACAGGAAAGAACAATTTTCACATCCATATCGAAGCCCTTCAAAGCCACTTCTGTTTGAATAGCATGTTCAAAGGCAGATTCGAGATCTTCAGGAGTATCAAGCACTCTTCCGTCATCAACATACGTCAGATTTACGACGAGTGTACCGTCGACAGTTTTGGCTTCTGGAGTTTCTACAGCAACGCCTCGCTTACGAGCAACTCTACGAGATGCCACTTCGCACATTCTTCTCAACAAGGCCTCATTAGGAGCATCAGATGAACTCTGACCCATCGTTCCGGCGATAACCTCAGCAGCAGGCGTAATTCCCTGAGCATCCTTTAGATGCGAAGGGAGATCAGCTCCTAGATTGGCAAGGACATTGGTTGCACTTGATTGATTCATATTGAGCCACTGGCTTCTTCGTTCATTCTTGACGGCTCGTTCAGTCTCTGCCAAGCGGTTTACCATTGCATCTGTGGGGGATGCTGCTGGATTGTTTGATACTGTTGTACCGCCTTGCAGAGGTTCAACATTTGAGGTGGGGAGTGCTCCGCTACCTAATGTTGGTCCCCTTGGCAGTGAAGGGATATCACTTCGTTGTTGGTTTTGAGGTACTTGACCTGGTTGGTTTTGACCGAATTGTTGTCCTTGAGGGAATTGATTGCTCATTTGGTTAGGGAATTGAGAAGTTTGCTGAGGAGGAATTTGGCTGCCTGGAGGGAGATTCGATTGTTGGTGAATTCCTGAGGCTATTTGTTGTAGGACGTCAGCTGGAATGCCTTGTGGCATTCCTTGTTGTTGTGTCTCTCTTTGTTGTCGAACAGCCTCTCCAGAGACCACGCCGAATCCACGGCCACCAGTTACTTCACCTCCACCGAGACTTGTAGACCCAATGGCAGAAAAACTGCCAGCTCTGGACATTTCTTGACGTGACCCGCATTCTGGACAGAAGATACTGTCATCAGGAATCATTGCTCCACAAGAACCACAGTCCATCTCCTCACCTATGCAGACGTACCGCCCCTTCAATCTAAAGTCTTCTGTATTATTGCCACGAATAATTGTAAGTGATAACACGAATCTTCATGCGGAAGAGCAGGTTGGGTTGGGACAGGAGGGGGCGTCAATGGCAGTACTCATCAATGCTAAAATCGACAAACTCCTTGAAACAACATCACGTTCGTTTTATCCAACCTTGAAATATCTCCCCAAAAAGATACGTGGGCAGATTGGTTTGTTGTACTTATTGGCTCGACTAGCAGATACCATCGCAGATTCAAAGCATGGTGAGACTGAAGTATTAATCGATTTACTCAATGGGTATAACGATGCAGTCCAAGGGCGTTCCACAACATTACCAGATTTCTCCGATCTTGCAGAAATCCAAACAAATCCACATGAAGCTGAACTTCTGTTGAATGCAGCAGATGTAATCAAAGGATTAGAAGAGTATTCTGAGGAAGATTGCCAACGCATTCTTGAATGCTTGGAAATCATTGTTGGAGGTCAATTGCTTGATCTACAACGCTTCGGAAGTGAAAAAGAAGGAGGTAGAATCTCTTCCCTTAATTCAAATGAAGAGTTGGATGATTATGCGTACAGAGTTGCAGGATGCGTAGGGACATTTTGGAGCAAAATGTCTCTCGCTCATCTCATGACTTTATCTCCTGAAAAGGAGAAAATATTTCTTGAAAAGGGAATCAGATTCGGTAAAGCCCTTCAGATGATAAACATCCTTCGAGATATCCCTGAAGATCTTCGACTTGGAAGATGTTACATTCCAAGTGAAGCACTTGCAGAGTATGGTTTGGTTCCAGAAGATCTGTCAAGTGATTCCAATCTTGAGGCTTTTCGGCCCTTGTATAATTCTTATTTGGACTTAACAAATGTTCATCTGGAAGCTGCAACAGATTACATACGGATGCTTCCGGATAAACAATTCCGTCTCAAAGCATCGTGTATGCTCCCCGTACTTATCGGTCAACGCACAGTAACTCTCTTGAGGACCGGTAATATTCTTGATTCGAATGAACGAATAAAAGTTACAAGAGATGAAATTAAGTCATATGCAAGGAAGTTGTTACGGGCATTAATCATTCCAGGTGGAGTACGCCGTTTGTTGGAAAAGAACAAGGATAATTGAATCGGAATTGACTTATTGCTCATTTGTAAGTATGTATTTACTTCTATTTTCAAACTTCTGCAAAGTCAAACTTTCGAGAGGAGGCCTCATAAGGAAGTAGCGCGAGGAAGAACTGGTTAGGATGCTGGAACGCCGCAAACCTCTCGACCTTCTCTTTCCTTTGAAGGGGGGCGCAGAGAGTCCTGTTACGGCAAAGAAAAATCCAACACCGCTCGATCGTCTTAGAGCAGGTGTCATGCTAGCAAGAGATGCTGTAAAGGCAGTTAGTATGACCGCTATGGAGGCTCTCCGTGAAGGAGCTGTCATGATTGGAATTATCGGAGAGGAAAATGAACTCGTCGATCCGTTCGCTGATTTAGATGCACCGATTTGGTCGGATAAACCACCTGCTGAACTTCATCGCCTTGCTTACAGATATTGTGAGGAATTAACCAAGAGAGAGGCTGGAAATTTCTATCACTCATTCAAGTATCTCCCAGATGATCAACGTCAAGCGATGTGTGCAGTCTATGCCTTCTGCCGAAGAGCAGATGACATCGCTGATGGTGATTGGGCAGACCGTTTCCCTGGTGCAGAGGGCGAACTCAGTCAAGAGGCGATTGAATATCGAGAACAACTTGAGTCTTTGCAACAAAGAACCACGATTCTTGACAATGAGGTCTATCTCAACAAAATCAATCAACTCTTTTTCTTCAGAAAGAAACTCTCCACCTGTTATTCGGGCGTGTACAGTACCGATCCAGTCTTCCTTGCACTCAAGGACACTGTAGAACGATACACAATTCCTCGAAGTGTCTTTGATGATTTGATTTCTGGTATGGAAGATGACCTTTACAGTAATCGCTATAGAACATTCGATGAACTCTATGTTTACTGTTACAGAGTTGCTTCCGTAGTCGGGCTAATGTGCATTGAAATTTATGGATATGATGACCCTCGAGCAAGAAAGTTTGCAGAATCGTGGGGCATCTTCATGCAGTTAACAAATGTACTGCGCGACGTAGGCGAAGACATCGAACGAGATCGTGTCTATCTTCCTCTTGACGAGCTTGAGCATAATGGTATCAGCGAACAAGACCTCCATGGAGGAAAAGTGGTACTCAACTCTTCATGGGAGCCATATTGTCATCACTATGCAAAGCGTGCAAGAACCTATTTGGAAGAAGCACGTCAATTACTCCCTCTTCTCCCTCGAAGAACACGCTACTCTCCTGCAGCCATGATCGCCTTTTACGATAAGATTTTGAAACAGATTGAGAAGCAACAGGGTGATGTATTTACTCGCAGAGTTAGTCTCTCAAAACTTCAGAAACTCTCCTTGGCGGCTGCAGTCTATTTACGACACAGATTCTTGCCAAGATTCCTCGATCCAGTTTGGTCTGGTCTTGCACGTATTGGATTACTTCCAAACGTTTGATGCTTCTGAGAAATAACTTTCAGACAGTTCGTGTAAATGCTTGAATTCCAGTAATGTAGCGGCCTAGGATAAGGTTGTGAATGTCATGCGTTCCTTCGTACGTCTTAACAGATTCAAGATTCGCCATGTGCCTCATGACTGGATATTCATCGAGAATTCCGTTAGCGCCATGAATATCTCTAGAGACGCGTGCAATCTCGAGTGCAATATCGACGTTATTCATTTTAGCAAGCGATATCTGTTCATTGAACCAAGTGCCTTCATCTTTCTTTCGTCCAAGGTGATAGGCCAAGAGTTGTCCTTTTGTAATCTCTCTAAGCATCCAAGCTAGTTTGTTCTGGACCAATTGGTACGATGCAATAGGATGATCGAATTGAATTCGGCTTAATGCGTAGGTCTTAGCACTGTGGAAGCAAGACATAGCAGCGCCAAGTGCGCCCCATGAAATTCCGAAGCGAGCATTATTCAGACAAGAAAATGGTCCTCTCAAACCCTTCACGTCAGGAAGAATCCGGTCTTTAGGAATCTTACAATCTTGGAAGACGAGTTCAGATGTAACCGATGCCTTAAGCGAATGTTTTCCTTTCATTTCTGGGGCAGAAAAACCTTCATCATCCTTTTCAACAATAAATCCACGAATAACGCCATCGAGTTTTGCCCAGACAACGGCTAGGTCTGCGATGGTTCCGTTTGTAATCCACATCTTTGCGCCGTTGAGGAGATAATGGTCTCCCATATCTTCTGCCTTCGTGACCATATCTCCTGGGTTCGAACCATAGTCTGGTTCAGTAAGTCCAAAGCAGCCGATGTATTCACCAGAGGCCATTTTTGGAAGATACTTATTCTTCTGTTCCTCACTTCCGAAATCCCAAATTGGATACATTGCGAGTGATCCTTGTACAGAAGCAAAGGATCGAAGCCCGGAATCTCCTCTTTCAAGTTCTTGACAGATGAGTCCGTATGCTACATACGAGAGCCCAGGGCAACCGTATCCCTTCAATGGAGCGCCGAGTACACCCATTTCTCCAAGTGCCACTCTCCATTCGTCAAGAAAAATTCCTTCTGCGCATGCGTGTTCAATCTTTGGAATGACTTCTTCATCAACCCAGTCACGAACCATGTCGCGAATCATTATTTCTTCTTCAGTAAGTAAGGATTCAATGTCGTAAAAGTCGACTCCTTCGTATGGTTCCATGGTGTTCCCTATGACAACGTGGTTGAAAGCAATTGATGAACTTTAGCACGACCTCTATGAGGATATGATTGACTAGTTTTTCTTATCAAAGCCTCGTAGTTGTCTGTATTTCCGTTGTAAAAATGGTGAATTCATGTAAATTAATCCAATAATCACTCCTGGGACAGAAATCGCCACAGCAGTGAAAACAATTGTTTCCATGATTCCCAGACTTGGCATTGTTTCGTCAGGAGTTATTTGGACAATTTTCCCTGTATTGGTGATCATCCACCCATCGTTCTGTCCTCTTTCCCAGATCAATGCGATACTGTCTCCTGCAACACTCGGATTGAATTCAGTTAAGTCTTCTGAAGATGTGTGAAGGACCATTCCATCGATTTTTGGTTCATATCGAACGGATTCCATCGGAGCCATGTGGACAATTGTTGTACCATCAAAACCACGACTTAGTTTGATGAAATCACTATCACCCTGTTCAAGAACACGTACATCTGTTTCGCCATTTCCATCAAGATCACCAGTTGATTTTGAGGCATCCTCAATATCGAGACGTATTGAAAGATATTCTCTTGCGCTTGCAAATCCAGTGCATGTGTAAAGAGTAGATTTAGGACAATCAATTGCCATCCAAGCGCGATTTGATGTCCCACTGATCCAGGATAATTCGCTTGTTCTGTCAATAACTCCAATCCCATCTTCTAGAGTGGCTACGACACAAATATTTTGTTCAATATGACATGAAATGTCCATTATGGATGAATTCATACTCCCTTCTATTTCAGTGAGAATTTCAGCATCTTTGACATAGATATTTCCGTTTTTAGCCCCGAAAAAAGCCAAATCTCCACCTGCTCTCCATTCAACACTTGTGAGTTCTACTCCACCCATAATCGTAGCTCCATTTAACGATTCAATTGTTTGGTCAGAGTGCACATATCGCAGCGCAGCCCCTAGTTCACCTGCTATGAGTGCTGTTTCACCGTTCGGGTGCCATGCAACATCATTGAAGGATGCGCTACGGCCACTGTCAATGGAGATATCCTTTCCACGATCTCCAGGTTCATCTCCTGATAATCCGTGAACAAATCCTTCTGAACCAACAACAAGTACAGTGCTTCCATCCGGAGAAACATCTCCTGCGTTTAGTGCAAGATCCTGTGAACTAAGCGGCGTCAATTCTGTAAATTCCACATCTGACGCAGATGCAAGAGGTAGTAGGAGAATCCCGAATAAAACCATGGCGATTATCTTGCGCATAGTTGGCGCAGCGATTAACACAAAAAAACCCCCCGCATGAGGTGGCTTCTCTTTCGCGAGACTTATGAGGCACCTGTCGATGGCCTAACATGGAGCGATTCGCAGTTAAGCGTGGTTTAGAAAAGTCGATTGGTGGAAATGCTGGTCTTGCAAAGTTAGCAGCACAACATTTTGAAAACGTACAGGCCAATTCTGAAGGTGAATTTGAAGCATCGTTCGGACTTCTTTCTTCAATCAAAGGCTCCTACACCGATCAAGGAAAACTCATGGTCGATGTGGTACAACTCAAGGGTTCTGATCTTGAAGATTTTTTGTCTCAGGACGGCGGTCGAGAATCCGCATTAGCAAGTCGTAAGAGATGGTCAGCTTTCCTCGATGAAGCAACAGGGTACACTGCAAAACAGCGAGGAGATAAGGCAAAAGAAGATGCAAAGAAATTTTCAAAGGCTAAATCAGGAATTAAAATGATCCGCAAATCAATTGAGATGAGTACAACCGTAACTCAAGAAACAATCGACCTTGCTGAATCAATGATTGCAGAAATCGAAAGCATGATAGAAGCTGGTACTCCTCCTTCGGAAGGAAAAGTGAAGAAACTCACAGACCTTGTATGAGGTGCGAACATGGATGTTGATACGCTCTTATCTCCTTTTGAGGAAAGATATGAACGTATTAAGGAACTAAATCAAGAACAACGTGAACGCCTTTGTTTAATGGTTTCAGATGTTGAAGAATGTGTTGGTATCAATCACCTTGTCGATTGCCTCGCTGATAATACATCCATGTCGGGAGATGGTGTCATTCGATGCTATGTCGGTTTCGAACCAAGCGGTAAAGCACATATTGGTTGGAAAGTGATTTCCCTACAACTTAAGCGAATGCTTGAAGCAAAAGCAAATGTTCTGATCTTCCTTGCAGATTGGCATGCATGGGTCAATGACAAATTTGGAGGAAGAATGGATGATATCCAAAAGACAGCCGTATACATGGAAGAGACCTTCCGTGCCCTTCTTGACTATCCTGAGGAAGGAGAGGGACCAGGGCAAATTCGATTTGTTTGGGCCAGTACTCTAATGGATTCAGGCGACTATTGGGCAAGAGTACTTCGATGTTCGAAAGGTGCAACATTACCAATGGTCAGAAAAACATTCACCATCATGGGGCGTGATGAAGCTTCATCGGATCATGATCTGTCAAAATTCTACTATCCTGCGATGCAGGCTGCAGATATCTTTGAACTTGGAATAGACGTTGCACTCGGTGGAATGGATCAGAGAAAGGCGCACATGTTCATGAGAGATATGGCTTCAAAATGGAACTGGGAGAAAGCGACATGCCTCCACACACCTATTCTTTCGTCATTAAAGGCGTCAGGTGTTCGAATGGATTCTTTCGATCACAAGATGAGTAAATCCGATCCAAACGGAGCCCTTTTGCTTCATGATACTCTCGAACTGGTTCAAAAGAAGATGAAGAAAGCATATCTTGATCCTGCCGATGATCATTCGCCTGTATACGAACTTGCTGAACATGTTGTTTTACCTGAATTTGGGTCGATTGCTGTCACACCCAACCCGAAGTTTGGAGAGCCTAGTACTTGGAATAACCTTGAACAATTCAAGCAGGCAGTAAAAGATGGTACGCTCCATCCTTTCGATGCTAAAATGGGAGTTGCAGTGGGTGTTGCAAACGGATTGGAATCAATTGCTCAGCACTTTGAACAACATCCCGATTCCTATGAAGAAATGCTAAGCATTACATCCTGAACAATTTCAAAGCGGTTCAACACTGAATGCGTGAATTTGAAGAATACGTCGAGTATCTTTCATAAAATTTCTATCTGGAACAGGATCTATCTGAACAATACCATTAATCCGAACAGTATCTCCTACGTTATATCTATCTACATACTCGTCATCGATGATTACCCATATTGGTTGCGCTGATGAATCATCGATATCAGAAACAGACAGATACTGAATATCCTTGTAAAACGAACCTTCTGCTGTAAGTTTCATTGATTTTCTTAAGCTTTCATAATAACTATACGGGATTTTACCTTCAAAATCAACCATTGCTTTGTTGAAGCATTCTTTACATGGCCCATCTGGACGTTTTCTCTCCCTTGCAATTCTTTGTTTGACAGTCTCTCTGTGGTCGCATTTTGCGCATACGTACAATGCTTCTTGTAAATAGCCAAGTCGAGGGCCAACATCCTTGACGCGAACGATACAACTCACAATTGTCCCTCTGTTTCGCATACGAAGCGCTGAGATACTCTTTGTCCGCTCTGGTGGAAGGGATACTGGCCGTAGAATACATCGTATGTCGCTTACCTCGTATTCTGCAACCATCGTACGAAGAACTTCATTTGCGAGTTCGATTGTTGAGACTGGTATTTCATTGAAATAAAGACTGAGAAGATCATTCTGGTCAATATCTCTATAATCGACTTCAAATGTAAAGATCGGTTCTTCTAGGCAATCTGTTCCTTTGAGTTGTGCAAAATCCGCACTGTGTTTCGATTCAAAGAGTTCTCTCCAAGCATTTAGTGTGTCTGCCTGGACTGGAGATGGTCCGGGAAATATTCGCTCATCTGACATGGAAGTTCATGTCCCAGCAGACGGTTACTAAAGATTTCTGTCAAATTGGTTTTGTAACGTAAATCCCAAATGATAGAAAGCCAATATTCATGAATCGAGTCATAGTGGGAAGAGCGATACAGATGCCTACAATCGTTGTCTTAGTCAAGCAAGTCCCTGATACAAATGCCAAAATTGTCGTTCAAGGAGGTCGAGTAGATCTTTCCTCCGTCAAGATGGTCATGAGCCCTTACGATGAGTTTGCAATTGAAACAGCAATTCGCCATAAAGAAGCTACTGATGGTACCGTAACTGCGGTAACTGTTGGCGGCCCAGGCGCAGAAAAAATCCTCAAAGACGCTAAGGCGATTGGTGTGGATAACATCGTGCGTGTCTGGGATGATTCATGGACAGATCTTGACTCCAACGCTCTTCAAAGCGTCCTCTCTGAAACGATTCAAGCATTGGGTGCAACAGTCGTCTATTGTGGAAAATCCGCAGCTGATACTGGTGCTGGATCAACTGGACCTGGTCTTGCTGAAAGACTTGGTTGGGGAAATGCCTCGAACGTTATTGGAGCGGAATTCTCAGAATCAGTTCTCGCCTCAATGCCAGTTGAAACAGGCGTTGCAAAAATCAGCGTTCCTTTACCAGCAGTTATTTCATGTGACAAAGGGGACTTCAAAGTCCGTAAACCAAATGTCAAGGGAATTATGATGGCAAAGAAAGCCAAAGTTGAACTTATGAGCGCGTCTTCTCCATCATCATCTATCAGTGTCGCTTCTCACTCCATGCCTCCTGCTAAACCAGCAGGAAAAACATTCGAAGGAGGCGCCAGTGCTTCACAAGTCGCACAACTCCTTCGTGATGAAGCAAATGTACTATGAGGTGAAAAAGATGACAAATATGATTGTAATAGCAGAACTATCGAAAGGATCAATCCATCCTTCAACAGCAGAACTCGTAACAGCAGCACATGCCTATGGTGGTGAACCAACACTTGTGGTGCCATGTACGGATGCATCTATTGCGAATTCCGTTCAATCGCTTTCCGGAGTTTCAAAGATTATCGCTGTAAAGTCAGATGTCTTTGGTGGAAGTGACAGCAGTGGATGGGCAAGCGCTCTAGATAGCGCAATACCTTCAGGAACCGTTCTATGTCTTGCCACAACACGGAGCAAAGATGTAGCTGCACGTCTTGCTGCACGACGAAACATTTCAGTTGTCCAAGATGTGACTGGGATTGATGGAACAAACCTAACTTCGCCAATTTATTCAGGGAAAGCAAATCAAACAGTTTCGGTCTCAGGAGAAGCAGTTATCACGATACGTGCGAATGTCTTTGATTCAGCAGGAAGCGATGGCTCCTGCGACGTATCAGTGGTTGATGCATCCGGTGATGTCAAAACTGCTGTACAAGAAATCTTGCAAAGAGCAAACACTCGTCTCGATGTTTCAGAAGCAAACATCGTGATCTCAGGAGGAAGAGGTATGGGTTCACCTGCAAATTTTGCTCATCTAGAAGCGGTGGCAGACACAATTGGGGCTGCTGTTGGAGCTTCAAGAGCTGCAGTTGACACATGGGCTGAAATCCCTCACTCTATGCAAGTTGGTCAAACAGGTAAGACTGTAAATCCAAATCTCTACATCGCAGTCGGAATTTCTGGTGCGATTCAACACCTTGCTGGAATGCGTTCATCAAAGTACATTGTTGCAATCAACAAAGATGCTGATGCAGCAATTTTCCAGCATGCAGATTATGGAATCGTTGCAACATGGGAAGAGGCATTGCCTGTATTCCAAGAGGCACTTTCAGGATTGCTTGGTTAAGCGTATTTTCCGAATGTAAAGGTGCCACTCTCTCCAGCAGAGTCGCCTACGAATGGATTTGTTGTCTTCTCGTGACCGATTGTCGTTAGTGGTCCATGTCCTGGATGAACAATTGTCTCGGGTTTCAATGGCCATAGTTTTGTCCGAATACTGTTTGAAAGCACATTGAAATCACCTCCAGTGTTTTCTAAATCAGTTCTTCCAACTGATCCTGCAAACAGCGTATCACCAACAAACAAGTGATCTGCTTCTCCATCAATGAGCAAGCGAAGGCAACATCCTCCGAGTGTATGGCCAGGTGTGTGAAGAATTTCAAATTCAAGAGATCCAAGTTTCAAGAGTTGTTGATCCTGAATGTCCTCATCAGCCTTAGCAGGTTCTGGGAGTTGAATACCATATCTTACGGCAGCTGATTTTGCAAGTGTTTGGAGGAATGTATCATCTGGATGAAGATACCAATCAACATTGTAATGCTCCTTCAATGTAGGTATATGCCCACTATGATCAAAATGTGCATGCGTATTCAGAAGAGCAACTACTTTGCGTTGAATTTGTTTTGTTTCCTCAAAGGTATGAGTCGACCAATTAGGACCTCTTCCTTCACAGTTCTCAATCCAATCGATCAAACGCTGGGGTTCATCTCCACCATCAATTATGACTGTATCACCTGTTTGTACATCTGTTGTAACCGAACATCTCATCTGCAGTGGTCCAACTAGGAAATTCTCAATCAGTGGAGATTGGACGCCCATATCCACGCCAGCACCTTCACCTTCATGAGTCTGAGGATAAGATCGTGATTTGAACGTAGTCTGTTGTCAAGACTCCATCAGAGGCTTCCACTCGAAGTTCAAATTGGTGAGTACCTATTGGAAGTTTGACCTTTACTTTCTGGGAAGTTGCAATTTCTTTACCTGTTGAATCAAGCCAAGACCAACGAACAATGTTGTTTTGAGGGTCATTCGTATTCGTGGCATCAAGAGTCAGTATGAATGAGTTCTCTCCCTGTTCAAGCACATAGGTTTGGTCATCACCAGCATGGGCTGACGGAGGAATGAAGATTTCACTTGATTCATGGAGCATACTCAACAAATCCTCAGATTCATCATCATCTATGTCCTCTATTGATTGACTAATTTCGTTCAATGCATCCGATAACGCATCAAAAGCAAATTCTTCAATACGTTCGGAATCTGTAAGCATCTCTCGTTCTCCTTCTGATAATAAAGATTCAAAGTCATCTACGTTTCTATAGACAACTTCTGGATTTGTTTCGGCAATAATAATTTCCTTTTCAAACCAACCTTGTAGAAATGAATCATCAACTTCAACAGGGTTTTGATGGATGTTACAGATTCCAACTGGCTCTGCCTCGGTCCAATCGTTTTGATCTTCTCCAAAAAAGAGCATCGTTGTTTTATTCGTGTCAATAATTATCTGTTCAACCAATCCCTTGTGTTCTATCGTCCAATCGAGTTTCTCTGAAACCAGATTAATGCCATATACATTGAACCAAGTTCCAACGAGTAAGTGCTTTTCAGTTAATTCTAGGCAACGTATTGGATAAGGGAAATCCTGTATTTTAGTCAATTCGAATTCGTTTGAAACAGAGATAATTGAGCCGTCATCCAAGCCAAGAAATTGTTGCTCATTATTCGTTGAAAAAGTTCGAACACGGCCTGCTATCTCGGATCTTGATACTCGTTGATTATCTCGAAAGAATTCTATCTCCAGGGCTTCCTCATCACCAGGAACCAACGCATGCCCTTCTCTTGCTACAAACCAAGTAGAATTTCTTCCTTTGCCATAATGTACGATATCCTCACCAATATCTCCTCGCTGTTCTCGAGAAAATATTTCCTCAAATGATGAATTTATTTTCTTAACTTCGCTTTGTTCTGTCAGAAGTAAAAAACCATCGTGTAGGGGTTGGAATGAAATGATTTGTTGATATTTGACTGGGTGCTCTTTGCCATCAAATGTGAGGAGCCTTAGC
>Ga0208277_1001594_pt1 | contig 13151 bp, 10 predicted proteins | sample ETNtaG_5_FD_185782 | JGI IMG/M metagenome (GOLD analysis project Ga0208277, IMG submission 185782) | Marine microbial and viral communities from oxygen minimum zone, Eastern Pacific Ocean - ETNP201406SV205 (SPAdes) (version 2) | ecosystem: Environmental > Aquatic > Marine > Oceanic ...
GGCGGACAGTGGCTACTTGCGTCTCTTTCAGAGCACATGATAGAGGACATTTCACGCAATCTCTGGTTGCAAGCCACTCCGCCACCCAATAAAATCTCAGTTTTACCAGTATGAGCCAGAGCCCTTTCAGCAACTTCTATACAAGCCGCAAATGCATGTTCCTGAAGACTCCAACATACCGCTTCAAATGGAGAACCTTGACTTACTAATTTATTGGCAGCACTCATTAGACCAGAGAACGCTAAGTCCATTCCATGCACTGCATATGGTAACTCTAATCCTTCTAACGATGGATTTGGATTTTTTGAAATCCATTCCAATGACTTCTGTTCAATAACTGGTCCGCCCGGGAATGGAATACCGTGCTTTCTTGCAAATTTATCAAGCATATTTCCAATTCCAATATCCAATGTTTCACCTAGAACCCGGTACCTCCCATCTAACCTTGCAATTACTTGTGTATTCCCTCCACTTACGTAGAGAAGTATAGGATCATCACAACCACATTGCTCCCGGCCTATCTCAATGTGTGCCACACAATGATTAACTCCGATTAATGGTACTCCGAGGTGTTCAGAAATACTCCTTGCGGCAGCGGCACCGGTTCTAAGGCATGCACCCATTCCTGGCCCTTGAGAAAAGGCTACTGCACCAATTTCACCAGGAGTGATATCGTTGTCACTCAATATTTTAGAAAAAAGTTTAGTTGACAAATCTACATGATGGTCTGCAGCTTCTCTGGGATGTATGCCTCCTTCAGTTGGCCGCAATGTGTCTGAAGCAGATGGTCGTGGCTTTCCATTCGCATCTACTAGCCCAAAAGAAAAGGTATGCGCAGTTGATTCAATACCAAGAATCCATCCACCTCGCATGATTATTCCTAGTAGGATATACTATCTAACGGTTATACTCTCCCCGTGTTACATGCAACGACTCTTGTCCAACGCTGGACCCATTGCGCACCTTTCAGGTGAAGGTCCAATAACTGGTGAAATTGATGATATTTCCAAGCATGTTTTGAGTGCCGGTTCTGGGATTTTAGTCGAGAATGGAATTATCCAAAGAATAGCTCAATCTGATGAATTGGTTTCTGAATATTCAAATGCCGAAATTATTGATTTAGCAGGTAAGGCGGTAATTCCTGGCTTGGTAGACTCACATGCTCACCTACTTTGGGCAGGTGATAGAAGTCGCGAAGTTTCATGGAAACAGCAAGGCCTCAGTTACCGTGAAATTGCATCTAAAGGCGGAGGGATCAATGCCACCGTTAAACCCACTAGGGATTCAAATGACGAGGAACTCAGGCAAGTTGGAATTGAGCGAATGCTCGAGGCCTTACGAAACGGAACAACTCACATGGAGGCCAAATCTGGCTATGGTTTGGACACGAAAACTGAACTCCGCTTACTTTCAATTGGTAAGCAGTTAAGTGAAATACAGCATTTACCAACTCTTGATTTAACTTGGTTAGGAGCCCATGCTGCTCCGCCTGAGTCCAATATTTCCGATTATTGTGAAGAGATTTTGTCGGAACAACTTCCTGCTATTATCGAGCAGGGAATAGCGCGCAGTGCTGATGTATTCTGCGAACCAGGTTGGTTTAGCGTTGAGCAAAGTGAAGATATACTCAGGGCTAGTAGAAGCGGAGGATTAGATCTTCGAATTCATATCGATGAATTTGTTGATGGCGGTGGCGGTGATTTAGCAGCCGAACTTTCCGTAGTAACTGCAGATCACGCCCACTATACCAATGATAATTCTCGAGAATTAATGAGCAATGCAGGCGTAAATACCGGATTCTTACCTGGAACTCCATATTCCATGGGTGCTGAATATCCTCCATTCCAAGATTGTCTTGATAATAATTGGGCATGGTCTTTCGCTTCAGATTTCAATCCAAATTGTAGAACTCTAAGTCTACCGTTCCTTGGTTCTATTTTGGTACAACGCAATGATATATCGCCAATTACTTCTCTAGCGGCTTGTACTAGGAATTCAGCAGAGACCACACCTCACCCTTCTGGACTAAAGCATGGCCAGATCTGCGAGGGTGCAATTGCTAACCTTAACATTGTAAATAGTCCATTTTGGGAAGCTTGGTGCTTGCAGCCAGGTCATTCACCATTCGAATCAACAATGCTTGCAGGTGAAATGATTTATCATTAAACACCTATTAGGGGGTATTTATTATGAAATCAAAAAATAGATATTGGATGGAAACTGTAGTATGTTCTGCTCGAAGGGGTGTAGATGCTAGACTAGAGCGCATGCTTGAAGCTCGTCAAGAAATGCGTCGTAGAACCGAAGGATGTATTCGAGCCTGGGTTTCACGTTCAATCGATAATCAACCAATGTTTTTGTTACAGGCTATTTACGAAGACGAGGAGTCTTGGCATAATTGTGCTAAAAGAATAGCAGAAGAGTTAGATTCCAGAGACGGAGGCATTGAATCTCTCCTCGGCGGCCCACCTCTGGTTGGAATATTTGCTTTAGATCCTAAAGATATTGATTTGGAGACCCCCTGATTGTCGCATAACGTACATTATGCGACGCCGTGAATTAGTCGGCTGACCTTTATGTCACGCAGTATACCGATTAAGACCCATTTATTGCAATCTTTTAGAAATTACACCCTTGAATGGGGGGGTTTTGGGGTAAAAAAGCAAAAAAATCGTATTCTCAATCATAGGATTCATTACTATGAATATACAGGGGTGTTTGTTCTTATGGCTGAAGTTAGCGGATTCTGTTTGAAATGCAAAACCTATGGTCCTATCAAAGATGGTAAGATGATTGTAATGAGCAATGGACGCACACGGTGTGCTGGTTTCTGCTCCCAAAACGGCTGTACTGGGAAAATATCGAAGATTGTATCTTGATTGAGCTACCGATTCGGATATATACCGAATCACAGTAGCCAAGTTGCAAGGGCTCGTGGTCTAGGGGTTATGACGTTGCCTTGACATGGCAAAGATCGCCAGTTCAATTCTGGCCGAGCCCACCTTGCAATGATCACTTAATGATTTTCAATTATTTGCTTTTCAATAAGAGATTAATGTATAATCAATCAGACTCGATTTCTTCAGATTCTGGAATTTCGTTTTCCTCTTTAGCAACCGGCTTTTCATCAATGAATGAAAAATCAGTTGATCCACCAACCCAGTTTCTTACGTTACTATCATCTCCCTCGAAATCTTCGTCTGCTATTGCAGTCCCTGGATTTATCGAATAATCCGTAGGGTCAACCTCTCTGGAAATAGCGCGTTCTTCTGGCGAAGGTGCAGCTCTTTCTTCCAAGTGTACACCTGAATGAAATGTTCCACATTCTGGGCATCTAGCTGTTCCTTTTTGTGAAATAGTGCCACAAACAGGACATGATTCTTTTCCAACTAGGGCATCTAGCCTGTCAGACATAGAATCACTCGTCGTCATCATCTTCTAAGAACATGTCATCCTGGTCGCCGGTGACTTCATCGCCGTCATCAGTTTCAATGGTTACAGTTCCTTCATCATCATCGAATTCAATGATTTCTCCAAAGAATTCTTCTCCATCTATATCAATTCCAACCCAGTCTCCAATGTCGATATCGTCATCATCGTCACCTTCTTCATCATCTTCTTCAGACTCATCATCATCATCATCATCATCTTCAGACTCATCTTCTTCATCAGAATCAGCGTCATATTGACTTTCAATTTCTAGATCTTTTGGAGCCTCTAAAACATCTTCATCCTCGCCCTCAGAATCATCATTTTCTTCTTCAGGTTCTGATGAATCTTCAACGGATTTATCATCGCCCTTAACCCTCTTACGAAGGCTTGGAGCGTATACCATGTGTAAGTAAGCCGTTGCTCCAAGTCCAATAATTCCTAGAATAATGAACATTATACCATCCATATAGAATCCTTTAGGCATTGAATTAAGAGCGCCATCACTACTTTCACCAGAGAAGATAGTTATTGAATTCCTACATTCATTTGGATCGATAGATGCCTCACATGGATAGGTTTCGCCATCGCTGACAAATCCTGAACATGTATCGCCCAAACTATCTCCTATTTCGGTTCCACAATGGTTCCAATTATCACCACTTCCTTCATAGACAACAGTTCCTCCTTCTCCTGATGCACCGGGTATTGCAAAGCCATTAGCAATAAACAAACCAATCATGGTCACCATTATGAAATACGCAACTGGATAAAAGATGTCATTTGCAGATTTACCCATCAAGAATTTTTGTAACTTCGATGGGAATTCTTTGACTTTCTTCGACTTAGGGAACTTACCTGGCTTGATTCCAATTTTCAAATCATCAAGTGCATTTACTAATTCAGATGGATCAACACGATTATTTTCATTGGTATCTAAGTATTCCAATATCGCCTTAACTTGATTTGGGGTTAGCCATTCGCCACTGATTTTTTCTATACCTTTCTGAAGTTCAGGAGCATCTATCAGGTTGTCATCATTCCCGTCAACGGCCATGAATGCCTCACTTGCAGTCATTCCCGATTCAGCTATTGCCAATGCAAGGTTTTCAAACGCCATAACTACAGTACTGCGCCAGTACTCCAAATTCTTCAAGTCCTCTTCTTCAGGAATCTCTTCTTCAGTTTCATCATCAGAAGAATCCTCTTCCACCTCATCGTCTTCTGAATCTTCCACTGCAACCTCATCTGAATCTTCTTCGATTTCATCATCATCAGGAACGTCTTCCTGCTCCTCATCAGTTTCGTCATGAGTTTCTTCTTCTGCTAATGATTCAGTTTCAGATTCTAAATCTTCTTCGATATGTTCATCAGAATCCATTTCATCTTCTTCATCAGAAATTTCGTCCAAATCCTCTACTACTTCATCCTCTTCAATTTCTTCTTCGGAATCGGCTTGAACTTCATCCTCAGAAACATCTTCAACTGCTTCTTCGACTACTGAATCTTCTTCAGCAACATGTTCTTCTTCTGGTACTTCATCTACAACTTCTTCTAAATCAGATAAGTCACTGGAAGTATTCTCAACTTCGGAATCTTCCCCGGGTTGTTCATCTATAGTTACGAATGACACACCACATTCTGAACAGGAAGTTGAATCAACGGGTTGCAATTTACCACATGCCCCACACTCTCCAAGATGCTCTTCAGAAACGCCTCCGAATCGAATTCCACAATTGGGACATGATTCACTATCTAGTGGTATTATTGACTGGCAAGCGCCACATTCCGCCATCTGAATTTCTTCTATTTCTTCGTCTGACAATGCCGCCACCGAAGAATCCCAGTTCAACTCACGATATAATGGTTCATGGACTTGAAGCGTTACGGACTACATAGCCGGGGGCTAGGAGGTTAGCGGATGAGCGATTTAGAGTTAGGACATGCGTACACACTTGATCTTGTATCTCAAGATGAAATGTTAGCATTTGTTGATGCTTCCTCAATGAGGGACGAAGGGCATGTATTACTACTTTCTAGACTTCCCCAGCGGCGGCTTCTTGAGCATGTAGATTTGGATAAAGTAGAGGCTTATTGGGTGACTTCACAGGATGTGAATGGATCAATTCAACCATCCTTGGACCAAATATTTGATTTGGTGTCGAAACGGTTTGAAAATCATACAGGATTAGCAGTTATCGAAGGTATAGAATGGTTAATTTCAATTCATGGATTCCCTGATGTACTTAATCTTATTATGAGATTAAAAGATTCTTTACATCGTAAACCTTGGTCTCTATTATTGGTCGTTGCTGGTGACGTACTAAATCCAGTTCAGTATTCTCAGTGGCAAAAAGAAGCTCCATTTTGGATGATTCCAAAGAAGGTTGAACTCAGGGACTTAGAAGTAATTGATTCTGATTCTATCGCTGAACAAATTATAGAAGACATTTCTGATGAGTCAGAAAATAATAATTCACTTTCCTTCTTGGTTAGAATTCCGCGTGAAGGTTATTCTGTAGAAGTAGTCAGAAGACGAATCCTTCAATGGAGGCGTATGGGCTTGGATGTCTCTTCGGCAGAGCCAGCACTATTCCAGCGATCAGATGATTTAGGTTTTGAAATTTATAAATCGGTAGAAGATAAAGTCAGAAGGGCAGTTGAATTAGATAACAGATTAGATATTTTAATGGAAAGAGGTTATGCTTCCGAAGTTACAAAAATGCGATTTAGAGTACGGCAATTAACTGGACTAGACGACATTGAGTCGAAAATAGATGAACTCATCTAGGTAGTCGCCCACATTCTGCCTCTATCCTTGCTAACCAGCCTCCTTCGCCTAGTTTTTCAGCAACAATTTCAATTTCCTTAGAGGTAGAACGATCTTCAGTCAATCGTCCGCAAACATTTCTCACTAAATTGTAGAGCGATTTGACATGTTCAGCAGGTTCGCAATCTCTGTACTCTAATGCTTCACATGCAATGATTAATTCACATGCGAGTACTTGTGATAGGTGCTTACATGTTTCGAGTAAATTCCAACAGGAAGTCGCACCCATAGAAACGTGATCTTCCTGGCCTGCTGATGTAGGTGTGGAAAAGGCAGAACGCGGCATTGCTCTGCCATGCATCTCTGCCAATGCCGCTGCTGCAACATAGTGTACAATCATCATACCTGATTCGAGACCAGAGTTAACTGCCAAAAACGGAGGTAAATCATTACGCGAAGGATCAATCATTTGATCAATTCTTCTCTCACTTATGTGCCCCAGTTCAAACAAAGCGTGTGACATGCCGTCTGCCGTAAGTGCCAGAACCTCTCCATGGAAGTTACCTTGACTGATTACTTCATCATGCCCGGGGTTTGATGGGTTTGGGAAGATTAAGGGGTTATCAGTCGCGCTATTAATTTCAATAGTTAATGTCTCTGAAAGATTTCTGAATCTTTCAAGAACTGCACCATGAACTTGAGGTATGCATCTGAATGAATATGCATCTTGTACTCGATCACAATCAGCATGAGAATCCAATATTGGGGAATCAATCATTATTTTGGTAATTCTCTCTGCAACCAGAGATTGACCATGATGAGGCCTTGCTTGATGTACCCGCGGGTCCATCGGCTTGATAGAGCATTTTCTTGCTTCCATCGACACACAGGCAACTAAATCAGCCATAGGAATTAGATTAGACAATTGATTTTCAACATTAACTAAGAATGAACACATTTGACTCGTACCATTAATCAATGACAAACCGTCCTTAGCAGCCAAATCAACAGGTATTAGTCCATTTTTCTTAAGTAAATCTGATGTTGGTATTGGTCCATTTTCGCTCCAGACTTCACCCTCTCCAATCAATGTAAGTGCCATGTGCGAAAGTGGTGCTAAGTCGCCAGATGCTCCTAATGAACCAATTCTGGGGACAACTGGAATTATGTCATTATTAAGATAAGAAATTATTTGTTCGATAACAGTTCTTTGTATACCTGAGCAACCCTTAACCAATGAATTAGCTCTAACACACATCATCGCTCTTGTATCTTTTATTGACATAGGTTCGCCTATTGCACAAGCATGAGATCTAATCAGGTTTACTTGCAGAGACGCTAAATCTTCAGGAGATATATTCTCGCTAACCAAAGCTCCAAATCCAGTATTTATTCCATAAACGGTTTCACCGCGCCTCAAAATCCCTTCAACAACATCTCTAGCAGCCTTTACCTTAGGCCATGCATCTGAAGCAACTTCTACCTTTTCACCACGTGAAACTAATACAATCTCTGTTGGGCTCAGAGTATTACCGTCTAATTTGATGGCCCCCATTATTCATCACCAGTAAACATCGAGTCAATGAGGTTGTCTGCCGCAAGGTTTGGAAGTGTTACGATGAGGTTAGGGTTACTTTCCATAGCGCGTTTAATGGCATAAATGGCACCATCATTACGAGCCCATGCTCTCCTTGAAACACCATTGTTGACATCCCAATCAAGCATAGACAGAAGTTTCTTTTCGCTTTCAGGACTGCCATCAATCAGCATTCCAAATCCGCCATTAATCACTTCTCCCCACCCTACACCTCCTCCGTTGTGTAAACTAATCCAAGTAGCACCCCTGAAAGAATCACCTACGAAGTTCTGTACTGCCATATCTGCAGTAAACATAGAACCATCCCTGATATTGGCCGTTTCCCGGTATGGTGAATCAGTACCCGAAACATCGTGATGATCTCTGCCTAGTATTACAGGGCCACTAAGTCTACCTGAAGAAATCGCATCATTGAACGCTTTAGCAATCCTCTTTCTACCATCTGCATCTGCATATAGAATCCTAGCCTGGCTTCCAACTACCATCTTGTTTTTAGAAGCCTGTTCAATCCACCTGATGTTATCTAACATTTGTTGTTTGATTTCATTTGGTGAATCTTTAGCCATTTCTGTTAATACTTCAGATGCTATTTCATCAGTAACCTGCAGGTCGCGAGGGCTTCCTGAAGCACAAACCCACCTGAATGGACCAAATCCATAATCGAAGCACATTGGCCCCATAATATCTTCAACATAACTTGGATATCTGAATCCACTACCATCTTTGTCCATTACATCGGCACCAGCTCTGGATGCTTCCAGCAAGAATGCATTACCGTAATCCCAGAAATATGTGCCATTGGAAACTAAGCTGTTTACAGCGGCAGCGTGTCTTCGGAGTGTTTTTTGAACTTCATCTTTGAATTGTTTAGGATTAGTAGACATCATCGTTTTACCATCCTCAAACGATAGTGTAACTGGATAATATCCACCTTGCCAGGGGTTGTGTAGGCTAGTTTGATCCGATAACAAATCAACACTGATTCCTCTCTCGACCATTCTTTCTAGAAGTTCAACGATATTACCTATATGTCCAATTGAAATTGCTTCACGCATTTCTTTTGCTTCTACCATTCTGTCGATAGCATCATCCGTTGATTCAGCAATTACCGATAACCATCCTTGTTCATGGCGTTTGTGAGCTGCATGAGGGTTGATTTCACTTACGATGCATGCAGCCCCTGCGATAACTCCTGCTTTGGCTTGAGCACCACTCATGCCTCCAAGACCTGAAGTTACGAACGAAATACCCGAAAGTGAATCACTTGCCCCACAAAACATACGGCCAGCATTAAGGACTGTAATTGTAGTTCCATGAACAATACCTTGTGGACCAATATACATGTATGATCCAGCAGTCATCTGGCCGTATTGGCTAACGCCTAGTGTATTCATTCGATCATAATCATCCTGGCTAGAATAGTTAGGAATGACCATGCCATTGGTAACAACAACTCTCGGTGCAGCTCTAGATGATGGGAATAGGCCAAGTGGATGTCCAGAATACATTACAAGAGTCTGTTCATCATTCATTTCACATAGGTATTTCATTACCAATCTATATTGCGCCCAGTTTTGGAAAACAGAACCATTTCCACCGTATGTTATAAGTTCATGAGGGAATTGAGCCACATCAACATCCAGATTATTATGAATCATTAACATAATAGCCGCCGCTTCAATGGATTTAGCAGGGTAAGATTCTATTGGGTATGATTTTATTTCATATTCGGTGGGTCTGTATCGCATCATCCATATGCGGCCGTAAGTATTCAATTCTTGAGCAAATTCCGATGATAATTCACTATGAAGGTGTTTTGGAAAATACCGTAAAGCATTACGCAACGCCAATTTCTTCTCTTCTTGCGTTAAAATTTGACGTCTCGCTGGAGCGTGATCGACATCAACTGAAATACCAGGGTGTTCAGGTAACAGTGTAGGAATACCGACTCCAATATGGTTGCGCATTGCATCAATATCGGTTGCCATGTTATGTCGGATAGTGACGGACTTATTGATTGTTGTAGTCAAGCGTCATTTCTATCAGTAATCACCTTTAGGAGATATACATGGAGGAGGATGTATTTGAAGCGGAATTGCTTCGCGACAGTAATCAAAATCGTTACCTTACTGGAATTGCGAGTGTGACTATTGCTATTGCCATCGCCTTCCTTATGGTTTCAATTGTATTTACTGAGGTTGCAGACAAATCAATCGTAAATGAGAGTGTCGATTACGGGGTTAGAGTTCCAGTTTGGGAACGAGGCAACTTGGATTACATCACTAATCAGTCGAATGGTTTCGTAATGGAATTTGGCGATTTGGAGGTTCGGGAAACTGATAATGAATGGAATTCAACTCACGTATTTGTAGAATACGAACTTCCTATCGAAGAAGGAGGAGCTGCACCGAATGGTAAAATCTCCTTGGCTTATTGGAGACCAAATGTGCCAGAAGGTGTAAAAGTGCCAGTTATTGCAGAGTTTGGCCCATATTTCCAAGAGCCGAGTGTTGAAACTCCAACAATCGAAGTTCCAGGTAGTTGGCTGGGAGAAATGATAATCGATCAAATTCTACCTCACGGTTACGCTTTCGCACAAATATCTGTTACAGGCACCGGGCGTTCTAATCATTGCATGGACTTGATGGGCACTGCAGAACAATTAGGCAATGATGCAGCTGTAAGTTGGTTGGGTAGCCAAGATTGGTCTAATGGTAATGTAGCCATGATTGGTAAATCGTATGATGGCTCCACGCCTTGGCAAGCAGCAATGTTTGGCAACGAACATCTCAAAACAATAGTTCCAATATCTGGCCTCATTGGGGTGAAAGAATTGATGTGGAAAAACGGTTCTTCTGAAGCAAGAGCACCAATTATGCATAATGGCGTCTATGGCTCATATGGGTTCGATGGTGACGAAGAAGACTATGGAAACTTGTGCCCAGATTACTTAATTGGCCCAGGAACTGGAGTATCAGCCTGGATGTTTGGCTCTGAAATAGCAGGAGATTATTGGGCAGAGAGATACTTCCTCGATAGAGTATTGGAGAACTACGGAGGTTCTGTTTATCTTATCCAAGGTATGCATGACTGGAATGTTGATCCACATATGGCCGTACCGACAATCAATTTACTAAAGGATAATGGCATAGAATCCAAAGGACTTTTCGGACAATGGGATCACGACTATCCAGATAGGGCGATACAGTTAGATGATCGTTCAGAATTAGGTGGAAGAGGTGGCGAAGCATTCCCTGAAATGATTCGTTTTGATTGGATGCAAGACTTGTTGGAATGGTTTGATTGGTATCTAAAGGGAGAGGGGAGATCACCCGAATTACATGTTGAAATACAATCTAATCAAGGCTCATGGAGAATTGAAGACAGATATCCTGCTAGCGATACGACAGAGTTAGTAATGTCCCTCGGTACTGAACTCGAGAGAGTATCTGGTAGTCAGAATGTACTGCCTGATGCCACAACAGGGCCTGTTTACCAAAGTAGTCCTTTGACTGAAGACTTGTACATTCAAGGAATGCCGAGGTTGCATGTAGAAGTATCAACAACAACAGTCGGTGGGCAATTATACGCTCTGTTAGAGGATTGTGATGGCACGAACTGTATACACATCGGTCACGCAATAATGGATCTAAGATATCATGAAGGTGGCGAAGATTTGTCCTCAACATGGACTCCAATTGTTGGCACTATTACTGCCAAGATGGAATTTTTCGCACTTGATGCAGAGATAGTCGAAGGACATACGATTAGACTTTCATTACTCTCAACGGGTGAAGATTATTTGCCGGCATCTACATCTTCAATCGTTACAATTGCAGAAGGAGATGGAAGCACGCTCCAATTAGACATATTCAATCCTAAAGATAAGTTGTACTGGGATCCTCCGGTTTGTACTCATGATGTTTGTACACTGTGAGTACCAGGTCTCCACATAGTGAAGATTATTCCGAAAGCAATCATTGCGCAAGAAAACCAAATCATACCCATTTTAAGTGTTAGTTCTGTATTATTCAAAAGCCATCCTGCCGTGAAAGTACTAAAGCTAAACGAGACCGACATAAGCAACATATCAATACTGAAAACTCGGCCTCTGACCTCATCTTCTACCCATTGTTGAGTAAGAATGGTCGATAGTACCCAGTTTGCCCCACTAGCTGCATGAGCTAGAATAATTAATGCGATTGTTAGGTATAGGTTTTCGAATAATGTAATTCCAATTATTAGATAGAAAAATCCAGATACAGAAACTAGAATTCCAACTAATGCTGGCCACTTACTTTTGTTTATCAGATATTTTCTAGCGATTATCGGACCAATTCCAGTTCCAATACCTCGAGCCATGAAAAATAAGCCAATTCCGGCAGCCATTTCACCCGGGGACATTCTTGAACCTGCAATAACCAAAAATACTGCCGCAAGACCTCCTCCTGCTAAGTTCCAAGTTGTTTTAGCGAAAACGATTCTTTTCAATCTTGGTTCATCAATTAATCTTACAAAACCAGCCTTAATATTTTGAAATGCTGTTCTAAATATCGGCCCTTTCATATCTTTACTAACTGTCTGTGGTAGATTTAGAGGAAGTAGTATAAGTGCACCAATAAGGAATGTTATCGAGTCTATGATGAATGCAGTATTTACGCCGTATGTGGATACAACAATGCCGCCTAAGAATGCACCTGTGGCTAAGGCAGTAGACCATGTTGCAGCATCTAATGCATTGGCTGTTGCTAATTCTTCATCAGCCACAATATTTGGTAAAGCGGCTCTTTCTGCAGTCATGTACGCACCATGCAGAATCATCATTACTCCTGATAATCCCACTAACCACCACATATCCTCCGGGCCATCTACCATTAGGAAGCACAACGCGAGCCCAACTTGAACCAAGTTTGAAATGATCATTATCCATTTTCTTGACCATCTATCTGCTAGTAAACCAGTGATTGGCTGTAGTATTGCAAATCCTAACATTCTGATTGTAAATAGCAAACCAAGCATGGCTTCAGAACCAGAGTGTTGTAGAATCAGTGTGAATAGCGCTATTGTATTGAACCATTCACCCATCATCGAAATGACTGCTGCTGCCCAGAATATTCGGAATCTAGAGTTATTCTTTAGTAATTCGAAATAACCTATTTCTTTCAAAATCACTCCTCCTCAGAAATCCCTGTGCCGGGCTCTAGGAGACTGCATATTATCCACTTTGATGTCGGAGTATTTGATTTCGCAGCTGTAGATTTGAGTGGAACTAGAACATTTGCTTCTGGGAAATATGTTGCTATGTTCCCTCTTGGGATATCATATGCGACTAATCTCCAGCTATCGCTTCTTCTT
>Ga0208277_1001595_pt1 | contig 13147 bp, 11 predicted proteins | sample ETNtaG_5_FD_185782 | JGI IMG/M metagenome (GOLD analysis project Ga0208277, IMG submission 185782) | Marine microbial and viral communities from oxygen minimum zone, Eastern Pacific Ocean - ETNP201406SV205 (SPAdes) (version 2) | ecosystem: Environmental > Aquatic > Marine > Oceanic ...
CCAGAATAAAAAACATTTACACCTGTTAAAGGTGTTAAAGATTCGTTTTTATCAAGTTCGAAAACATGTCCCGATAAATGATCTTGTTTTAAGTTTTTTTGAGAAACCAATAATAACTTGGGAAGAATATTGGAAAAAGAACAAACCAAAACATTAAACCATCGCCATATCTTTTACTTTTAGGTCACCTATTTATAACCCTCTTAAATTTTAAAATGTATTGTTTATTTTTGGGAAAACTTTACATGAGAGGTTAGATTTTTATTTTAATGGTTTCCGTTGAGGTTTTACTTTATTTATTATGAATTAAACTTAAAAAATGAAAAAAGATCAGAACAATCCTTTAGAAATAGAAAACAAATTATATACAATTGAGGAATTTGGTCATGCTATGAGAGATAAATTTGGAGCTGATGACAGTGTTTCTAATTTTATGTTGGGAGAAATATTCCTTGCAAAATACCCTCACTATTCATGTAAAATTAAAAAGCCAAAAAATCATATTTCTCAAAAAACCTGTGGCTGCTGTTAAGTAGATTTTTTTCATCCTACTGTTTTTAGTGGCACTAATTTAAATAGTTAATCTACTTTCGATTCATTTTGTTCAATAAATTCCTGAACTCTTTTTCATTTCTATTTTAAAATACTATTCTACAATATTTTAGGATTTATTATAGGCCCCAACGTTGTGGTTGCATCTTGAAACAAATGTAATGGCTTAATTGATCTCTTTTATTTTTTTTCTATTGTCACCTGAGTCAGTATCAATTAATTTGTTGTAAGGATCTATACCGACTTCTATTGGCTCTTTGTCAACTATGATTGAAACGGTATTATTTATTGCTGATATTTTATGTTTTTTCAGGTATAATTCTGACTCCTCTTCTTGGTCAGTACCAAAAACGCCAATATCAATATAATCTTCTAGATAAACTGAATAAGAGGGCTTTTCCATATCATCACCTAGAAAAGAGATAGAGTCAATTTTACGATCGCCAAAATTTATTTTCCCTTTTTCGTCGTTTCTGTATTTACTAACGTTGAATTCAAAATCAATCTTATATTTCCCATTTTCTAACTTTGAAGATGTAGCAGAAACGGCTTTATTATCATACAGAGTAATGGTTTCGAACATATCATTCAGAACGTATTGAAGAGAATCTGGTGTATCTTCTTTTAAATATCTTAAAAGTTCTAATGTTGTTGTGTAAGGAGGCTCTTGAAAAGCAACACTATTAACATACTTAGAAATAGTTTTGTTTAATTTTTCCTCTCCTAGGTAATCACTTAGTGCATAGAAAACAAGAGAACCTTTTTGATAGTGAATATATCCTTGTCCATCGTTATACATTAGAGCATTTTCTCTCTTTGTCTCAAAAGTTCGACTAGTTAAATAATTGTCAAGAGCCTTTTTCAGAAATTTTCTCATTTTGTTTTTTCCATTAACACTCTCAATAATTTTTAATCCAACATATTCAGATAAGCTCTCTGACATAACAGTTGCACCTAAGACATCAGCTCCTATGACTTGATGAGCAAACCACTGGTGAGCTACTTCGTGTGCAGTGATGTAAAAAGGATAATCGTTTCCTCCTTCACTTGAATCATCAACATCGGCTATAAAACCAACCCCTTCTGAAAACGGGACAGTATTTGGAAATGACTGAGCAAATGACCCCAATATTTTTGGGAACTCAACTATACGTAATTGTCTGTGTTGATAAGGGCTGAATTGCAAAGAACAATATTCCAAAGCAGATTTCATACCTTTCATCATGCGGTCTAGGTTATAATCATGACCTTCGTGATAATAAATTTCTAAATCTACATTTTTCCATCTGTCTTTTTTAACTAAATATTTTGCAGAATTAAAAGCATAAAAATTTAAAATTTTACTGTCCATTTTGTAATGGAAATATCTACGATCTTCTTCAACCCATTGACTTTGTAAATAACCAGGTGAAATAGCAATTTGATCTTTAGATGTACTTACAATTGCCTCAAAATCAATCCAATCAGCGTCTCTTGAAATATAGGTATTTCCAAGAGCTGTACTATCTGAAGGGGAAGGTTTTAAATTATTTGGAGATAGCCCATATTTTTCCCTCGTTTTATCATCAGTTAGTTCACCCCCAGGATATCCTATAGATGGAAAAACAGAATTATTAATAAAAGTTCCGTTATGTAGAACAGGTGAATTATTTCGTAGCAATGTGTTTTGCTTATTCTTAACTGTGAATGTAAGTTTTAATGAATCTCCAGGCAGGATAGGATCTTTAAAATGATAAATATCAAAATGAAATACGGTGTCTTCTTGAACTAAATCATTTGGCTTATCAAATTTAAAAGTACTTATTCTGCTAGAGTGGTCTAGAAAAACGCTATCAATTGCTTCATCAGATTTATTTACCATTAAATAAGTCCCAGACGCTTTAAAATCTCTTTTGTTTGGGAAAAGATCTACATTCACATTTACTGATGTAATTCTTGGTTGAATATAGCCTTCATATTTCTTATAACTTTTCTCCCATTCGACTGTGGCAATTTCTCTTTCCTTTGAAGATTTTCGAATATTTAGGATATTATTTTCGTAGTATATATATCCACCAATTGATAAAAATAAAATTGTAAATAATGAAATGAATAAAGGCTGCAATCCATTGAATCTTTGCTTTGCTATATAAAAACGTTCTTTAAAACTACTAACAACTCCCCTGTAGTAAAACAATAATGTTAGTATATAGAACACAATACCAAGACACGCCCAATAAATCTTGTATATAAAATATCTTTCAACACTCGAGCCATATCCATTCATATCTGAGTAACTATAGCCAGGTCCTTGACTGTATTTAAATATTGACTGCTCAACACCAGCCAAACTTGTAAGTGGAATTACAATTAAAAGCACAATCATTATAAAGAGCCCTAAATAAGGGCTAGAGATTAAAGTTTGAACCAAAAAGGAAAGAAATGCCCAAATAATGAAGTATATAAGGCTTAAAACCAATAATTCATAAACGTAAAGGTTTAGCTCAAAGTCATAAAACCCTTGACTGATTTGAAAAATTAGTCCTGAAACCAAAACTAATGAAAGCAATAAAATTTGCATTTTAATTATTGCTAAAAATTTAGATCCGAAAAGAATCCAATTTTTGACTGGAGTTGTATCTATAAGCTCATTACATTTGAAAATCCTAGATCGATGAATTAGCATACCTGCATATAAAAATGTACAAATATTGATTGACAGAGTCAGAGTTTCTCCAGCCTCAAGCATTCTCCAAGTCCTAGGAAGAGTTGCGGTACCAAATATATTTCCAAGTTCAAAAAGAGTTAATACATTTATAAGCAATCCAAATAAAACAATACAAACAAACGGAAGACTTTTTACAATGTAAAGGAAGTCAATATTTGAAAGTTTATTGAGAAGGTTTAGTTGCGAAGACAGGTTAAAGTCTAAATTAACTTTGGGTAAATTTATATTGATTATTCCCAAAAAGTTATGGCTTTTTGTCTTGTTTAATGCTTTCTTTCTAAAAGAAAAACTAATAGGATTCTGACTAAATGAAAAAGAACGATAAATGGCAGTAAACAATGCAGCAGATACTCCTAGCCATATTAGGCGGTTATAAATTAACACCCCTTTAATTGGAATATAAAGTTCGTTTTGTTCAGCAACTGTCCAATACTGAGTGTAATATTGTAAGGCTAAATCTCCAAATGGATCAATTAGTGCAGAAAAAAGTCTATTTTCAGCCTCTTCAGAAAACCCAACCAAAAAGCCCTGTAAAATCAGTAATATCAAAACAAGAATAAAACCAGCCGAAATGTTTCTTGTAAAAGTTACAACCCCAAAAACTAGTAGTCCAGTAAAAATAAGATTAGGAAGAATGTAAATAATATAAACATCAAAGTAGGGCCTTAATTCAAAATATTTTAAAAGATCTGGGTTTGTTCCTGGCAAAATAAACCCTAAACCAATTCCTAAAGCAATTATTAGTATTACTAGGTGTACCACAAAGACGCCGCTCAAAAACTTGGCAAACAGATATTGTAACTTTGTAAATGGATATGAATAAAGTATGAAATGAGCTTCAGACTTGTAGTCTCTATATATTCCTACACCGATTATTGAAGGATATAAAAAAATAATTAATGAACTAAGTCCTCCAAATAACATTGCAATAGCATATGGAGAATTAACAACCCTTGAAGAACCAACAGTCAAAGAAACTGAGTCGAAAAGACCTGCCGAGGCACCAGAGCTAAATAAACCAATAGCAAAAAAAATAACAGCATAAACATAGAATGCAGGTCTTTTAAACCAATAACTTAACTCATTAGAAAAAATATTATAAAACACTATTATGAATTTTCTTTTAATGTGATAAAGTATACATCCTCCAAATTTGGATGAACTTTTTTAAACCCTTTATTGGTAGTAGCCTCAGAGTAAATTCGAATATTAATCGAATTGTCAGGATTGAAACTAGTTGATAAAATATTTAGTTTCTTGTTTAATTCTTGGATTTGATTTTTTTCAACAACTTTTGTCCATATTTTTCCTTTCAGCTCATTGGTTGAGTCAGTTGGTTTAATTTGTTTTAGAATTCTACCATTATTCATAATTGCCATATTGTTACAAAGTTCTTTTACATCTTCAACAATATGAGTAGAAAAAATAACAGTAGAATTTGAACCGACCTCCCTTAGAACATTTAAAAATCGCTGCCTCTCTGCTGGATCAAGACCTGCAGTAGGTTCATCTACAATTATTAGTTTGGGATTATTTATAAGAAGCTGGGCAATTCCAAACCTTTGTTTCATTCCTCCTGAAAAACCACTTACATTTTTCCATCTTGCATCTTCAAGATTTGTGATTTCAAGAAGCTTGTCAATTAATTTTGTTCTTTCCTTTTTTCTAGAAATCCCCTTTAACATTGCAAAATAATTAAGTAATCTCTCTGCAGTCATTTTTGGATACACTCCAAATGTTTGCGGTAGGTAGCCTAAAATTTTTCTTAATGAAATATTATCTTCCAAGACATTAATGTCATTAAAGAAAATTTCGCCTTTGTCAGGACTTTGAATTGTGGCAATGGTTCTCATTAAAGAAGATTTGCCCGCACCATTCGGACCCAACAGTCCAAACATTCCAGTTCCAATTTCTAGATTAACACTGTCTAAAGCTTTAACACCATTTTTATAGGTCTTTGAAAGGTTATTTATGGATAATTTCATGTATCACAAACTTATATTATTTTTGAAAAATAAACTTAATGAAAATAATATGAAATATTACATTTTAGCATTTAAACAAGCATTTAACTTTAAGGGGAGGGCAAATAGACCAGAGTTCTGGTATTTTACTCTTTTTTCTACTATCGTATCCGTCATATGTTCCATAATAGATACTCAAGTATTAGGTACATCAATGGCAGAAACTGGATTAGTAGGCGGGATATACTCTCTCATTTCTTTGATACCAAGTCTATCGGTCACAATTAGAAGGTTACATGACGTAAATAAAAGCGGATGGAACCTTTTATGGCTAATTACTATAATAGGAATCTTTTACATTCTTTATTTAGAGATAAAAAGAGGAAATGATGGGCCTAATAATTTTGGTGAAGTTTCTACTAATTAAAATATTTTTTTAGTTGTTTTCAATATTAACTTAACTCACTATTGAATTTATTTATACTGCAATTTTGAATAATTTGGGAGCAAGCGAAATCACTTCATTAAACATCCTTAAAGCCCTGCGATAAGCAGGGTTTCTTCTTTTTGTTCGGCTACTTCTAAAGCTATTAAATAATTTTAGGATAAGTTAATTATCCATAAATTTGTCATAAAGATTTTTGTAACGAATTGTAAAACTGACCGTTATTTATCCCCAATTACCTTAAACACTAAACTATATTTAAAAAAAAATTAAATGAAACTCAAAATTATAATAATTGTAATTGCATTCACATCTATATTTATTACGCCAATTTCAGCTCAAGATTTTGAGGGGAAAGCGTATTATTTTTCTAAATCTTCCTTAGAAATGGGAAGATGGGGTGCACGAATGAGCGAAGCACAAAAAAAACAGATTAAGGCTCGTTTAAAAAATAGATTAGAAAAAACATATATACTAAGTTTTAATGCCACTGAATCTCTTTTTACAGAAGAGGAGAAAGTGGATGCCATTTCAGGCGCAACGGACTCTTGGGGGAGTAGTTTTTCTAGAGGGAAACAGTATAAAAACATTGCTGAAAACCAGTTAATTCAAGCGCAAGAGTTCTACGGAAAACGTTTTTTGGTTAAAGATAAATTACTTTCTATTGATTGGGAACTCAAATCTGAAAGTAAAGAAATTGGCGGATATACTTGCTTCAAGGCTACGGCAGTCGTACCATTTGAAGCCTTAGAGTGGTTTAACTTCAATTGGAGCGACCTTCCTAATCCAGATGGTGAAGCCATCGAAAAAGACATTAAGCTAAGTCAAGTGGATGCATGGTACACCATGCAGATTCCAGTTCAACATGGCCCAGCAGAATTTTGGGGATTACCTGGTTTAATACTAGAAATTAGCACAGAAAATAATACCTTAATGTGTTCGGAAATCATTTCCAACCCGAAAGAAGAACAAAAAATTCGACCACCTAAAAAAGGAGTAGTCATTAATATTGAAGACTACAGAAAAACAATTTTGGGCAAGATGCTTGAAATGCGAAATAACATGGGTCGTAGAAGAAGGTAGTGGACATCAAAATTTTATTATGAAAATAAATAACCTATTATTTTTTTACTTGTTTGTAGTTGTAGCTCATGCACAAATTAAGTTTGAAGGTAAAGTATTAGACACGCTTCAATTACCTATTGAAAGAGCAAGTGTAGTTGCCATTAACAATGCCACAAATGCATTAGACGCTTTTGCTATGACAAATGACAACGGTTTGTTCGCCTTAAAATTAAAAGAGAAAACCGAATATAAAATACAGGTGAGTTATTTTGGACTTCAGAGTGTAACAGAAATCCTTAAAACATCCTCAGAAAACCTAGAAAAAAACTACAACTTAAGAGAGGATATTTCACTTGACGAAGTGGTGGTTAAAATGCCAGTCATAGTTCGAGGCGATACTCTAATTTATGATGCAGACTCTTTTAAAAATGGATCTGAACGAAAGCTCAAAGATATTATTGACAAGCTTCCAGGTGTTGAAATAAATGACGATGGACAAATTGAGGTAGAAGGGAAAGTCGTGAATAAGCTGATGGTTAACGGTAAAGATTTTTTTGAGGGGGATACAAAATTGGGAACCAACAATATTCCATCCAGTACAGTGGACAAAATACAGGTGCTTAAAAATTATGGAGAAGTAGGACAGCTAAGTGGAGTTAGAAACAACCAAGATAACGTTGCCATAAACATTAAGCTTAAAGAAGGTAAAGAAAATTTCTGGTTTGGAGATGTAACTGCAGGAGGCGGCAATTCAACTTCTGATAGTCGCTATGTATTTCAACCTAAACTTTTTTATTACAGCCCCAAATACACGGTCAATTTTATAGGAGACTTAAATAATATTGGAGAATTGGCATTAACTAGAAGAGATCTTCGTGGTTTTACGGGCGGATTCAGAACACCTAGTAGCAGGAGTGGAACCAATATAAGTTTGGGAAATAATAGTCTTAATTTTTTGACGAATCAAAACAATGCACTTCAGATTGAGAATAAATTAGCAACCGCAAATTTTAGTTATTCACCCAATGAAAAACTAGATTTCGGCGGGTTTTTAATTTTCAACTCCAATAAGACAAGCTCAAAGGAAATTAGTTTTATTCAGTACACACGGCAAGCACTGCAAACTCCAAACGAGACCACTAATGAGACTAGCATAGAGCGTTCAAACCAAGGATTAGTTAAGTGGAATGCTTCATATAAACCAAACATGAATATCCAAATGGATTATGATTTTTACTATCAAACAGCCCAGGATTCCCAATACGAATCCATTCTTTCATCGGTTGTTGGTAGTACTGCCCAAAATGAAGAGGTAACCCCATTTAGTGTAAATCAAAACTTGAATTTTTACTCTACCCTTAATGAAAAAAATATTTTTGCATTAGAGGCACAACATTTACTAAAAGACGAGGATCCTTTTTATAATGCTATTTTGATCAATACTCCAGATGGTATTGATGCATTTGACAATACAGCTATCGCATTGGGGTTGAACTCTTTGCTTCCTTCTTATGATTTGGGTCAAAACAGACGCATAAAATCAAATCAGCTAGATGCCAAATTAGATTATTACTACATTATTAACGGCAAAAGTAATTTAAATGTTTCCTTAGGTACAATTGTAAGCCATCAGGATTTTAACTCAAATATTTTTCAGTTCTTAACTGATGGTCAAACTCTTGCTCCTGAGCCAAAATTTAATGATGGTCTTTCCACAAACGATGTCCAATACTTTTTCAGGGATGTATATCTAGGTGTACATTATCGATTTAGAACGGGGATATTTACCTTCACACCTGGTTTTTCTTTGCATGCCTATGGTAATAAGAATACTCAAAACAGCACTACGGTTCAAAACAATTTCTTACGTCTGTTGCCGGACTTTGAAACTCGAATTCAAATCAAAAAGGGAGAAACGCTGACATTTAATTATCGGATGCAAAATCAATTTACAGATGTTACTAGGCTAGCAAGCGGATTGGTACTTAACAACTACAACAGCATTCAATACGGCTCTCCCGATTTACAAAATGCCCTTTCTCACAACATGAGCTTATTGTATAGCAGTTTCAATTTATTTAATTACACAAATGTGTATGTTCGCATGGCATATTCAAGCAATATTGATCAAATTAGGAATACTACGAATTTTGAAAACATTATTCGAACAAGTACTTTTTTTAACTCAAATTTTGCGGATGAAAACTTCAATATGTTTGGTCGTATTCAGCGCACTTTTGGTAAAATAAGAGCGAGCCTTAACACTTCATTCAATTACAGTAAAATCAATCAGTTTGTTCAAGGTGAGCAATCCCTGAATAAAGCATTTACACAGGCTTATATTCCAGGAGTTCGTACTAATTTCAGGGTAGCACCTAATATAAGCCTTCGCTATGCATATAGGGTTGTACAAAATAATCTTGGGGGCAGAGATACAGAATTTACAACCCAGTCTCCGTCAATAGATTTTGATGCTTACTTTATGAAAAAGTTCACGTTTATCACTAAGTATAGTTATACAGTTCAAGATGATGGCACAACGTCACAATCCTTTCAAAATTGGGACGCTCAATTGTTGTATCGTAAAAATAAAGATGCAAAATGGGAATTTGAACTTAAGATGTCAAATGTTTTGGATATTGACTCTCAACTTAGGACAAGTGCAAATACGATTTCTGTACTTAATTCGGAAACATTTATTCAACCTAGATTTATAACGCTACGAGCAGTTTATAATCTATAGCGTTGTTATTTAATTGATAAATTTAGTTGAGCTGCAATTTTGAATAATATTAGAGCAAGCGAAATCGCAACACTACACATTCTCAAAGCCTTACCTATCAAAGCGGGCTATAATAAATCGTAATGTTAAGTTGATATTCTAAAAAATTTAAATTAAAAGCCCGCGCATTATAAAATAATTATTCTTCATTTGGCATTACTGACAATACTAGCCCAGTTGCATCACCAAAATCACCACCTTCAGTAATTTTTCCATTTTCATTAAATGTTAAATAGTGATACCACAAACCTTTAAAGCTTTTTCCAGAAGCTGAGTGAGTCCCAGACCAATAACCATATGTTCTAACACTACCGTTTGGAAGACTAGTTTCAGGATCTACTCCAGGAAGATAATTTTGAGCTTCCCAAGAAATGTTTTCCATAGCATCCTGCCATCCTTTTAAATATTCTCCAAGCTCTTCTTTATTCATAAGGGGGCCTCCATAAAAGGCACTTTGGTATTCAACATTATCTGCATAAAAATCCATTGTAGAATCAAGGTCTTCAGTAACAAAAATATCAAACCATTCCTTAGTTAATTCAAGATTCCTTTCATAGTCTGGATGTTGAAAATCAGAACAAGACGTAAATAATATTATTGAAAATATAAAAATTAGTTTTTTCATTATGTTTTTAATTTCCTCTAATTTAATTATTATATATCAAAACTAAAAAAATAAAAGGGTGTTTTGAGCCAATAGGAAAAGAGCATGGAGTTACAATCATAAAAAAAATCTATTGAAAAATGGGGGTAGTAAAACAAATGAAACCGATTGGGAAGGAGAGAAAAACCTGATTTAGTACAAATATTTAATCATTTTTTATCCTCCATTTATGTTTAAATATATTGTAATAAACTAAAAAAAAAATCAAAATAGTTTCTCTATATTTATTGAAATGCAAAGAATTCGTGTAAAAATATGCTGTATTAGTAGCATAGAAGAAGCCAAACTTGCCACTGCGTATGGGGCCTCTGCTTTGGGCCTTGTTGGACATATGCCAAGTGGACCGGGAATAATTTCTAATCAGAAAATTTCAGAAATCACGAAATCAGTACCTCCTATGGTTTCAACTTTTTTGTTGACTAGTGAAACAAAAGCATCAGCGGTTATTAATCACTATAAAAAGGTAAGCACTTCGACAATTCAAATTGTTGATACTTTGGAAAACAAAGATTATCAACTTATAAAAAATGAACTTCCCCATGTCAAAATTGTGCAAGTTATACATGTATTAGATGATAAATCTGTGGAGGAAGCAATTGACGTATCTGTAGATGTAGATGCAATTTTATTAGATAGTGGCAATCCGAATTTACCAACCAAAGAACTCGGCGGTACAGGGTGTACACACAATTGGGATTTGAGTCGAAAAATTAGAGATCAAATTGATATCCCTGTATTTTTGGCTGGAGGTATTAATAGCAACAATGTCAAGCAAGCCATTGAGCATGTACAACCTTTTGGGGTAGATTTGTGTAGCAGTGTGCGAACCAATGGAAAGCTGGATGAAAACAAGCTAAGTTCTTTTTTTCATGTCATACAATCGATTCATCATAATAAATAATAAATATGAAAAATTTGTTTTTACTCTTCGCTTTCGCTGGTATTGCTGGCCCATATTATTTTATTTATAAGTTTATTGAAGCCAACAACTGGGAGTGGTCGACATCTCTCTTTTTTGAGCAGATTAACGCCAACCCTGGAATGAAAATTTTAAATGCAGACCTCACCGTTGCAGCGACATCTTTTTTGGTTTTTATCATTTACAAACGGAGCACCAATGCCTTGTCCACAAAACGGTTTCTCACCTATTTTGCTTCACTGTTTATGGTAGGTTTTTCATTGGCTTTCCCACTGTATTTGTATCACAACTATAAAAACTGATTAAATCCGCTCTGCTTCTGGCATGCTATTTGACTTATAACTTTTATGAAACAGATTATCTTAACATCTCTTTTTTTAATCACCATGTGTGAAAAAGATGATGACCAAATCTCCTGCCTCAAGGAGCCAAGTTCAGATGATTTTTTCTGTATAGAAATTTACGAACCAGTATGTGGATGTGATGCGGTAACCTATAGTAACACTTGCTATGCCAATGCAAATGGGGTGTCGACTTGGACGCAAGGAGAATGCACTGAATAAGGGTGGCAGTAGCGGCAATATCCATTTAATCTTCCGAACTAAATCCAGAGCAACTGAACAGTTTTATTAATTTAATTTATTTATCTTTAAAAGATAATTTAAAAAACATGAAGAAATATTTTATAATTTTTATTTCAATCTTTTTGGTTGGATGCACATCTACGGGTGTTGGAGTAACGTTTGATGATGAAAAATCAAATTTAATTAGATCACACTTTCAGAACTACTTGGCTAATGATATGGACGGATTAAAATCTTTATGGTCCAGTGATCTTAAGGTTTACCCAAATAGCACTGAAGCTGTTACTTTAGATGAGCTTGTAGGTATGCTTGAAGCACAACATGCTACTTTTTCACCAATTACTATGACCTTTGGTGATGGAGATTCAGAGGCTAATGCTTTTATTGAAACAACAAATTATCCAGATACTTCAGTAAGTGAGGCATCTACTTGGACTCAATCTTGGTTTACTTGGAATGCGACAAGCAAGTTGACAGGTGAAACAATTTCTACTCCTGGACATATAAGCTTTAAATGGGGCGATGACGGTAAAATATCTGAAGAATATCACTTCTATGATACAACTGCAATGGTTGCTGCTATTGAAGCAGCTGCAGCTGCACAAGAATAAATAATTTAAATTTATATAGCTATGAAAACCCTCTTTTTGAGGGTTTTTTTCATATTGTAAATATCAATTAAATTAATTTTATATTTTTTGATTTTATAATATGCAAAATAGTTAATATGGCATTTGGTATCTCAAAGATTAAAGAACTTTACTAATAGATTTAAACTGCTGTGAATGCTGTTCGTAAAATCACAGTAACCCTTTTAATATTTTTCGAGAAAATCTTGTATTCTCTTTCAATATTAATTGATAATGCATTATTTTAATTAGATTACGGGGCGTGTTTTTAGTATTTTCGCAACCAAAATGGGGATGTAGCTCAGTTGGCTAGAGCGCTTGACTGGCAGTCAAGAGGTCGAGGGTTCGAATCCCTTCTTCTCCACTTTATAATCCTCTGATTATGAGAACTCTTTTCTTATTTACTCCACTTCTTGCATTATCTCAATATATATCTTCTGAAAAAAAGATCGAATTCAACAGTTATTTTGATGATGGTAAGGAAATTATTGAAAAGTCTTGGGTGGAGGATGGACAATCAATTTCACTTGTTGAAATCAATTCAAAAGAAGGAACTGACTACAGGTATTTTATTAGCGATAGTGGTATTGAAGTTGGCGCTTATTTATACCCAACAAGAGATTATGGGAAGTATTTCAAAGTTGATGTAACAATTGTAAATAATTCTAATAGTAAAAATACAAATTTAATTAATATACTTTCAGATATTGTTGGATTTTATAATAGAGAGCAAAAACCACAATGGCGTGAGTTTTTTGACCGAAAAGACTTATCAGATGACGAATTGATTGAAGATAGAGAATGTATTGGTAATATGAAATTATCATCATATTTCC
>Ga0208277_1001596_pt1 | contig 13135 bp, 13 predicted proteins | sample ETNtaG_5_FD_185782 | JGI IMG/M metagenome (GOLD analysis project Ga0208277, IMG submission 185782) | Marine microbial and viral communities from oxygen minimum zone, Eastern Pacific Ocean - ETNP201406SV205 (SPAdes) (version 2) | ecosystem: Environmental > Aquatic > Marine > Oceanic ...
TATAAAACATTTAATTATATTTGAGTTCCCAAATGCCACTTTCTTCATCGTCAATAATAACAAAAATTTGACCCATTTCATTTTGTTCTACATCTCTAAATCTACCCATACCTTTGATCAAAACAGTTTCATTAGATGCTTTGCCATCAATAAAATCTAATTTAATTAATTTCTTTGCCTTAAGACTAGTTAGGACAATATTATTTTTTAATTCAGGAAATCGATTTCCTTCATAGAAAATTAAATTGCTCACAGCAATAGATGGGATCCAGCGGTAGATCGGTTTTAAAAGGCCCTCTTTCCATGCGCTTCCATCACCAATGATTGATCCATCATAATCCACTCCTCCCCATGCAACATCCATCCAGCCATAATTGCTTCCGGCTACGACCTTGCCAAAAAAATCTCCTCCTTTTGGTCCATGATTAGTTATATAAACACCTCCGTCACTTGAATTTAAAGCCATGCCCTGAGGATTACGAAGACCTATTTGATAAACTTCTGGTAACCAGTCAGGATTATTTAAAAACGGGTTGTCTTCTGGTGAACTCCCATCAGTTTTTATTCTTATAATTTTCCCTATATGGTTCGATGGATCTTGAGCAACACTTCCAAGAGCTCTTTCGCCAACACTTGCATATAAAAGTTTATCTTTAATAACCAATCTTGATCCCCAATGAAGTTGATTTTCAACAGGTGGCTCAGACTGAAAAATATTATTAAAATTAATAATTTTATTATCTACTAATTCACCTTTGGCTATTGATGTGCTTGTTTTTTCACCGCCACGGTCTTCTGTATAACTGACATAAATATAACCATCAGAATATAAAATATCTAACATTCCTGCTTGCCAATGTGGATCTGTTACAGCAAGATTGTGCTCTAATTTTAGGATAGATTTTGTATTTAAATTAATCTTTAAAATATCACCAGATTTTTGAGTTACTAATATATTATCATCATCAATAAAACTCATTCCCCAAGGTTTATTCAAGTTTGAAATTACTTTCTCAAGTTTATAATCAGATGCAAATGCGAAAAAAGGTAAAAATAAAAAAAATAAGATTGTGTAAAAATATTTCATTGAAATTAATTTAATCTATTTACTGCAAATTCTTCAAGTTGCTCTTTAGTAACGAATGACAATGATTGAAGATGACAACTTTCTAAAAATACTCTTGGTGCTACACCAGCATCATATGCTTCTTTCCATCTCAGAGCACATAAGCACCACCTGTCACCCTCTTTTAAGCCTGGAAAGTTTAATTCAGGTCTAGGAGTTGATAGATCATTTCCTTGCGATTTGCTAAAAATTAAGAAATCTTCGGTAATTTCAGCACATACTACATGACTTCCAAAATCATGTTCATCAGTATTGCAAAAACCATCTCGAAAATAGCCTGTCACAGGATCATGACAGCATGCCTCTATTGTATCGCCAAAGATATTTACAACTTCTTCTTTTTCACTCATTTTGAATATCTATACCAAAAGATATACATTACCAATAATAAATAGAGGTATTTGAAGTCCAAAATTAGTCATAATCGCCTTATCAGATGTTATATATCCTACAGCAGTCCAACCTATCGCTCCTGTCCCATGAATAAAAATGTTCAAGGGATAAATATTAAGATTTGTTAGTAAAATGCCGATTAATATAAAGAATGTACTTCCCCATTTAAGATAATTTGCCATAAATTCTCCTACTTTTATAAGATTAATTTTTACTATTTAAAAAACAGAAATATTATATCATAATTTTTTTATAAAAATCACGTATCTCAACTTTTAACAATAGGACAGAAATGATTAAAACAAAAATTACTGAAATGTTTGGTATCCAACATCCAATAATACAAGGTGGAATGCATTTTGTTGGATTTGCTGAGATGGCATCTGCTGTATCAAATGCTGGAGCGTTAGGAATAATCACTGGATTAACACAACCATCACCTAAAGATTTAGCAAATGAAATTGCAAAATGTCATGACATGACAGATAAACCTTTTGGAGTTAATCTTACTTTCCTTCCTGGCTTTGCTAATCCTGATTATCCTGGCTATATAGATTCAATAGTAAAAGGTGGAGTAAAAATAGTTGAGACTGCTGGACGAAGTCCTGAAAAATATATGCCTCTACTAAAAGATGCTGGGATTAAAGTTATACACAAATGTACCTCTGTAAGACATTCACTAAAAGCTGAAAAAATAGGTTGTGATGCAGCTAGTGTTGATGGTTTTGAATGTGGAGGTCATCCAGGAGAAGATGATATACCCAACATGATTTTATTACCTCGTGCGGCTGAAGAACTTTCAATACCATTTGTTGCTTCAGGCGGCATGGGCAATGCTCAACAACTTGTTGCTGCACTGGCAATGGGAGCTGAAGGAATTAATATGGGAACAAGATTTATGGCAACAAAAGAAGCACCTATTCATCAGAATGTAAAAGATGCTTTAGTTGAAGCCACAGAACTTGATACTACCTTAATTATGAGACCATTAAGAAACACTGAAAGAGTTTTAAAGAACACTGCAGTAGATCGCATTTTACAGAAGGAAAAAGACCTTGGAGATAAACTTCAAATTCAAGATATATTTGGAGAGGTTGCTGGGGTTTATCCTAAAATCATGAAAGATGGAACTATGGATGCGGGCGCATGGAGTTGTGGAATGGTAGCAGGCCTAATTCATGATATTCCAACCTGCAAAGAATTGGTTGAGAGAATTGTTTCAGAAGCAGAACAAATTATCAAAGAAAGATTAAATAAAGTTCAAGTAGCCTAAGATTTTAATTTTCTACTTTCTTTCTAATGCCAGGTTTAGGTGGCTGCTCAGCGCTTCCAGCAAAGCATTGAGCAATGGACATCCATTCTTTTGCTATGTCACCTTTAACATTCAAAGAAACATCATCGATATTTCTTACTTGAGTAACTACCTGACAAAATTCTTCCGCCATGCCTTCAATGCTATTTTCATTTTCCTGATTATTGAATTCCCAAATATTTCCTGATGGTGATGTCAGTTTAAGATAAGGAGTCTCTGAAGGCAGACTTTTCTGATTAATAGTAAAGCAATATCTAAATGTGTTATTGCCAATTATTACAATATTTTTAATTCTGTCCTCATTTATTCTATCTACTCCAAGCGCATCATAAATTGCTTGTGCATGTGCCCATGTTTCCATGTGGCGCGCACTAATCGATGAAAGCACACTCATATCAGGGCCCATCCATTTAACTCTCTTTTTTGGGTCAGCTACTGCAAAACGTTCAGCCATATTTGAGTAATAATCTTTCCACAGATTGAGAAGTTCCTTCCCTTTAGCGCCTTTTATAATTGTTTCTTCGAATTGACTAAAAGTTGCCCCTCCTCCAAAAGCTTTTAAAACATTATTAGAAAACTCTTTCCATTCATCGCCGTCCTTTAACGAGATATCAGCGGCATAGTTCCATACATGCAAATGACCGATAACATTATTAAAAGTCCAGCCTTTAAATAAAGTTGATTCATTGAATTGATCGTCACTTATATTTGATAAAAGATCATAAATTGCATTGCTTTCATCACAGAAATCATATGCTTGTTGCAACATTGGTTCTCCTAAAATTATTTAGACCACTTGGGTTTTCTTTTTTCTATAAATGAGGCTATTCCTTCCATTCCTTCATCACTTAACATGCTTTCCGCAAATCCTTTTGCTGCAAATTTGATCATTTCCTCACGTGATAGGTGTCTCGTAGCTAATACAATTTCTTTTGTGATTGCATTTGCACCTGGAGCGCATTTCATTACACCTTTTTTTATCTCATTTTCGATTACTCTTAAATCATCTGGGTTTTTTGCTAAAAAATCTGCAAGCCCCATATCAAAAGCTTCTTTTCCAGTAAATCTTGCGGCTGTGAGCATTATTCTACGTGCCTTAGAAAGCCCTATTCTTTGTGCAACAAAAGGGGCTATTTGAGCTGGAGGTATACCAAGTGTAGTTTCAGTTAGCGCAAATTTGCAGTCCTCTGTAACAATAACAACATCGCCTGCGCATAACATCCCTAATCCTCCTGCCATGGCAGCACCTTCCGCAAGCATTATTACTGGTTTTGGCAGTGAATTTATCATATCAAAAAAGTGACCAGTTGCTTCACTAGCATTTTGCACATCTTTAATTCCTTGTTCACCACCTTGAAAACCAGTTTTAAACATTTTCAAATCTCCACCAGCACAAAAAATTCCACCTTCTCCTCTCATTGTTACTCCACGAACAGATAGATCATCTTTTATGGCATCGAATATTTCTTTGATGTCCTTTGAAAGCTCTTCAGTTAATGCATTTCTTTTTTCTGGTTGGTTAAAAGAAATAGTAAGCCATCCATTATCAAGGTTTACATCTGAAGCTGAAGTCTTAGGTAGATTTGTCATAGTATTTTATTTAATTCATTAAGCGCATTGTAATTATAAATGTTCTCTGTTCTACGCATAGCAATATTTGTATTTTTTAATACAAAGTTTCTTATTTTCAATAAAAGTGGATTTGATACATGGTTATAAATTGCTTGTTTCTCTGATGAACTCTGAATTGTATGTGCCCTTTTTAAACGTAATAAATCATAATTACTTTGAATTTTTTCATAATCATTATTGAAATGATTTGCAAGATTTCCAAATATAAATGCATCTTCTAGTGCCATACTTGCTCCTTGGGCAAGAAAGGGTAACATGGGATGAGCGGCATCTCCTAATAATGTTATATCTTTAGTCTTAAATGATGCCAACTTATCTCTTTGGTAAAGACTCCATCTAAAAACTTTATTCGAGGAGGTAAACAGTGAATGTAAAAAAGTATCGTATGAACTTAAATCTTTGGAAAGCTCATCGTGCGATCCTTCCCTTTTCCATGATTCTTCTGAAGAACTATTTGTTTTAAAAATACCAGTAAAGCTTGTTTCGAGCTTATCATTTATAGGATAGCAAACAACGTGACTGTCAGTTCCTAAATAAATGTTAATGTTTTTGCTGTCAGAGTTACCTATTCCTCTCCAAGCTGAATAACCACTGTAATAAGGAGGTTTTTTTATATTACATCCTTTCTCCCTAACGTTTGAATTAATGCCATCGCAAGCAGCAATATTTTCATAACTATGCTTATCTAAATCTTTAAAAATTATTTTTTTTTGTTCAATATCAATATCTATGACTTCATGGTTAAAAAAAATAGAGCCATTCATGCTTAGGTATTGATCATGTAACAGTCTAATTAATTCTTTTCGATTCATAGTGATGACTTTTCCAAAAAGATTTAATGGGATAGATTTGATTGTAGAACCATTAACATTTCTATAAACAACATTTAATGGTCTGCAGGATACGTCCCTTAAATTTTCTAAGATATTTACATGTTCTAGTAATTGATAACCATTTGGTGAAATGGTAATTCCAGTATCATATTCACTTATTTGAGATGATCTTTCATAAATTGAGCAATCAATAGAATTTTTTTTAAGAATGCATCCCAGCATTAAACCAGAAATTCCCGCACCAATTATTGTAAATTTTGAGCTCATTATAATTTTTTAAATAATAATACTGGTTTTACACATTCAATAAAAAAATTATCTTCCATAGTCGAATTACTTATTCCATGACTTCTTGATTTAAGAACTTCATCTTTAAGATTATATTTTAGCCCGCCAGTGGTAATTTTATTGCCTTCATTAATTGAAATAATAGAAATTTGGGTATTTTTTTTACACTTATATTCCTTTTTCCCCTTAACAGCTTCTATCTCATATTCATCGGATAAAATTATTACATTAATTTTTTCTATAAAATCAATAATCAAGATTAGGTTTGCTAAATTATGATCATCTCTTAATCCTGTTGATGCAAGTAAATAGACTTTTGAGATGCCTTTCTCAATACAATAATTTAGTGCTTTCTCTAAATCAGATAAATTCTGATCTTTATGTTTAATTATTTCTACACTCTGATCAACATTAGTTAAATCGACAGAATCTAAATCTCCAATTAAGATTGATGGAATAATGTTTAAATCTTTAACTATTGAATAGCCATTATCAATGCAGATTATTTTCTCCGCATCTTTGATAATTTGTATTATTTTTGGATGACTTGGTCTTTGACCATTAGCAACTAATACAACAGCATTTTCCAATTATTTTCCTTTAACTTAATATGCAATTGGTCCTGATATAACTTCGAACCTTTCATCTTGAACTTGAAAGAAATAGGAAATATTTGTTCCCTGTCTTTGGGTTTCACTAAAGGTAACAGCGCCGGTTTTTAAAGGATCTTCATATGACTTTAATGACTCCATTGCTGTAACAAAGCTATCAATGGTTAAATCTGCTCCAGCTCTATTAATTGCTTCTATTATAATATCTGCAAAAATATAACCGTATAATGCACCAGTATTTGGATCAGTATCATATAATTCCTTAAAATCATCCCACCATTTTTTTTCTATCGCATTTGCTGTATCATAATATGGAAAAACAATTGAATTAAGGCAATATAAACCGTTCATTGCACCATTAGGTTGTTCAGCAACTACAGTAAAATAACTTGCAGAAGTTGTAACAAAATCAACATCTGTCCAATTTGTTTCCTTTGCCTTCATGAACGGCAAGATTGTAGTTCTAACAATTGTCCCTAACGCAACAAGATCGCACCCTGCATTGTTAAGTTTTTTAATTTGAGCAGTGAAATCAGTGTCCGTAGGTTTAGCGGATGCTGTTTCAATTAGCGTCATGTTCATCTCTTTTAGTTGATCCTTGACACCATCTAAAATTTCTTGTCCAAAATCTGTATCTTCATACAGAACACAAACATTTGATCTATTATTATTTTCAACTAAATACTTAACTCCTGTCCTTATTTGATCATAATAAGTTGAACCAGATGTAAATTTAAGTCTGTGAAATGGTTCAAACATTGAACGTGCAGCTGTTAAAGGAAATAAGTTAGGTACATTCATAGATAACTGGTCAGTTAACACGGCGTTATTTTGAGGCGTACCTAATGAACCCATCATTAGAGCTATCTTGTCTTTTTTTAATAATTTATTTGCGGCTTGGACTGCTCTTGGAACTGTATACTGATGATCTTCAACTATAAATTTAATTTTTCTACCATAAGCTCCACCAGCATCATTAAATTCAGCAAATTTCATATTTGCTCCATCAGCACTTTGCTTTCCTATCATAGATGCTGGGCCACTTAGATCAGTGTGCATTCCTATTAATATTTCACTATCACTTATTCCTTGTTCACTAGAATTTTCAGAACAGGAAACAAATAAAAATAATACAGATGCTATTATTAATAAAAATCTTACCATGAAATTAATACGTGTAATTCTTGACATCCATTTGAACAAAAGCGCCATCCTTAACCATAAATAAGTAAGAGTCATTAGATCCTAGATGTTTCTCAGGACCAAATGATAGAACGGATGCTCCAAATGGTATTTTGTAATCTTTTATACTCTCCAAAGCCTCAATAAATGTATCTACAGTTAAATCTTTACCAGCAAGCTCAAGAGCACGTGCAGTTAGATCCATATATTGGTATCCATATGCAGAACCTATATTTGGAGCATTTCCAAATTTAGCTTCGTATTGATCTATCCAATCACAAATCTCTGTACTGCAATTATTTTTATCTGGACTTGGAAATTGTGCAAATGCATAAAATCCATCTGTAATTCCATTTGGTTGGCTAGCTATTACTGGATGATAACTTGCTACTTGGCCAAAAAATAGAACATCATCCCATCCCATTTGTCTGGCTTTTGTATAACCAAGGATTGTATCTTTTACAATTGTTCCCATTGCAATGACTTCGCAGTTTGCATTTCTTAATTTTGTAATTTGTGAAGTTAAATCTGTATCAGTAGGTTTGTTAGTGGCCTTTTCAACTAATTCCATATTCATTGCAGAAAGTTGATCAATTACAGCGTCATATATTTCTTGTCCAAAATCAGTATCTTGATACAAAACACACACTTTATTTTTCCCCTGATTTTCAACTGCCCATTTAACACCTGCTCTTGATTGATCGTAATATGTAGAAAGCGCTCCAAATTTTAATCTGTGAAGAGGATCGGTCATAGATCTTGCAGCTGAAAGAGGAAATAGATTTGGAACATTCTTTTCTTCTTGCGCTTTAAAGACAGCATTGTTTTGAGGCGTGCCTAAATTTCCTACCATCAAAAATACTTTATCTTTATTTAACAATTTGTTTGCAGCTTGTACCGCACGAGGAACTTGATATTGGTGATCTTCTGCTACAATTGATAATTGTCGTCCATGTATTCCTCCATTAGAATTAATCTCATCAATTCTCATCTGAATACCTTCAACAGAATATTTGCCAAAAGATGATACTGGTCCACTAATATCAGTATGAATTCCAAGAACTATCTCAGAATCACTGACTCCTTGTGCAGTTTGATCGCTGCAATTAGTAAGCGTAAAGATTAATAATATTGAAAATAAAATTGATATAATGGATTTTTTCATGGCATTCCTCGGATTAAAAGAAAAAATTTTAGATACTTAGGTGAGAAAATCAAGCAGATTGATACATAGATTCAATAATATCGCTGTATTTTTCATTAATAAACTTACGTTTTAACTTCATTGTAGGTGTTAATTCATCATCTTCAGCAGTTAGCTGTATATCAATTAATGAGAATTTCTTTACCTGTTCAACATTGGCAAATTTTTTATTAACTTTTGCAATCTCATTATCAATTAATTCAACAATTTCTTTCGTACGACATAAACTTTCAAAATTTGAAAAAGGAACGTCATTATCTTGAGCGTATTTAATAACATTTTCTTCATCTATCATTATCAAGCATGACAGAAATTTACGCTTGTCGCCAATAATCACTGCATCAGAAACAAATGGGCTAAACTTTAATTCATTTTCAATCTCAGAAGGTGAAATATTTTTCCCACCTGCAGTAATAATAATATCTTTTTTTCTATCAGTAATTTTCATGTTGCCGTGGTTATCTAGTTGACCAACGTCACCTGTATGTAACCAACCATCTTTAAGTGCTTCATTTGTTTGTTCAGGTTTATTAAGATAGCCACAAAATACCCCTGGTCCTTTAAAAAGTATCTCGCCATCTTCTGCTATTCTAACTTCTGATTGATTAACTGCCTTACCAACAAAACCTGTTTTAATTTCCCTTGTATAAAATGCTGTTCCTACTCCTGCAGTTTCAGTCATACCCCAACCTTCTCTCATATCTATTCCTAATGAAAGATACCAATTAATTAATTCAGGAGATATAGGAGCCGCGCCACTGAATGCATACTTACAATTATTTAAACCTAAAAGTTTTTTTATGTTCTTTAATACAAGTTGATCACAAATCCAAAAAGCAACCCTCATTCTCAAAGGAGGATTCTCTCCATTAACAAAGTAATCTTTATATCTACTACCTACCTTTATAGATAAGTTATAAAAATATTTTCCAATAAATGTTGCATCTTTCATTATTATAGTAATCGATGAATAGAATTTTTCCCAAATTCTTGGTACAGCGATAAATGCCGTTGGTGACACTTCTCTAATATTTTCAGGTACAGTATCTATACTTTCAGCAAAATTGACCACTGACCCTGACTTTAAGGGAAACATGACAGATACAGATCTTTCAAGAATATGACACAGTGGTAAAAATGATAATTGTTCCTCATTATCTTCGGGTTTAAAAACTTCAAGCCCAATATTAATAGAATACATAAGATTTTGATTGCTAATCATTGCCCCTTTAGAGGGACCAGTTGTTCCAGATGTGTAAACTAATATGGCAATGTCACTAGGTTGTACTTCATTGATTAAATTAATCCATAGATCTGGTTGTTCAGTATTTAATTTTTCACCTATTTTAATAAATTCATCATAGCTAATAACTTGATCATCTTTAAATTCATGAAGGCCCTCCATGTCATATACAATAATTTTTTCAAGACTTATGCAGTCATCTCTTACTTCCAGTATTTTATCTAACTGCTCCTCATTTTCTGCAAAATAAAATTTAGTTTTAGAGTCATTTACTAAATACTTAACCTGTGTAGAGGAGTCAGTTGTATATACGCCGCTTGATATTCCACCCGCAGCAATTATACCCATATCAGTAAAAAGCCATTCAGGAATACCTTCACTAGCAATTGATACAACATCTCCTTTCTTAAGACCTAATGAATGTAAAGCTAAACCAATATTTCTAGCAGAAGTCCCATATTCTTCCCAAGTTGTTGCCTGCCAAATTCCTAAATGCTTTTCTCGCATAGCAGTTTTACTTGGCTTAGTAATTACTGAATCCCAAAATAAACGTGGGATAGTATTTATCTCCACATTTTTTTCTTTTTCCATCTTCTTTCTCCTCTTACTCCTTCATCCTTTTGACCTAAATAAAATTCTTTAATATCCTCTTTTTCTAATAATTCTTTGCTATCACCTTCCATTACAATTCTGCCAAGTTCTAATACGTAACCAAAATGTGAATTATTTAATGCAATATTTGCATTTTGTTCAACAAGCAAAATTGTTGTCTTTAAGTCTTTATTAATTCGGATAATAATTTCGAATATCTCTTTTACTAACTTTGGAGATAGACCCAATGAAGGTTCGTCCAATAACATAATTTTTGGATTACTCATCAAAGCTCTACTGATACAAAGCATTTGTTGCTCTCCACCAGATAACAAACCAGCAGGTTGATTTTTTCTTTCTTTTAAAATAGGAAAATAATCAAATACCTGATCTATATCTTTTTGTATCTGAGATTTATCAGACCTTGAAAAGGATCCCATTTGTAGATTTTCAATAACAGAGCAATAAGGGAAGACTTCTCTACCTTCAGGAGCATGACTCATTCCAAGTTTTAATATCTTATCAGGATCTTTTTTTTGAATTTCCTGATTATTTAGAACAACTTTACCCTTTCTAGGATCTATTGCTCCAGATATTGTTTTTAAAATTGTAGTTTTTCCGGCACCATTAGAACCTAATATAGTAACAATACTTTCAGGATAAACTTTAAAGCTAATACCTCTAATAGCCATAATAGGTCCATAATAGGTTTCAATATTTTCAACACTTAATAAAGGTTCAATCATTTCTAATCTAACAACCTCTTTGGCATAGGAATTTTTTGATCAAGTAAAATCTGTGCATATGCTTTGCCCTGAGGATCATTTCTTAAACTTGCAGGCCCCCCTCCACCAAGTACATCATCTAACATAAAATTAACAGAGCATGATCCTGGAAGATAATATTTATTCACACTACCATTTAGAAATTTTGAAAAACATTTCTTTACTATTTCTTCAGTCAGGTATTTACAAATAATTGGGTAAAACTTCTCATCTCTTGAAATAATTCCAATATTAGCCTTGTTTCCCTTATCTCCACTTCGTCCATAAGCAACTTGGATTAATGGCACATCAATAAATTGCTCATCTTGATCATCAATTTTTGGAGGTTCATGTTTTTGAATAGAGGTTAAATCAAAATCATCAGGATCATTCACTTCAAAATCTTTTGAGACATTCCCATCATCAATTGTTATTCTTATATTTTTTTTATCTATCAAAAATGAAAATAGACGAACGATTGGAGACGGCTTTGGTCTTCCTCCAACAAATCCAGATAATCCTGGTGGCGTTGCTAAGCCTAGCCCTACAGATTCCTTTAACATTATTCCAACCGCTCTTATATCTTGATGTTTGGCTGCAAATTTTAATACCACTTCTCTATTATCTAAATTTTTTTCCCTGTCACTATATTGACTATTATCTCCAAGTATCTCGATACTTGTTTCCTCAAAATCAGGAATATTCATCATCCGCATAATTAATCTTGATCTTTCAAAAATCGATTCACCGTACGTCCTTGCTTTTTTTGCAGCATCTACACCTACAAACGAGCAAAGGTGACCTGCTCTATATCCATCTGTATAAGTTGCACAAACTTTATATTGTTTTGGTGCTGGGTATCCAATTGCACCCGAAACTTTAACAACATCTTTTTCAATTTCATTAATTTTTACTTGTGAAAAATCACAAATTACATCGGGTAAAATATATGACTGAGGATCACCAATCTCATATAACATTTGCTCTGCTACTGTGCCAAAACTTACAAGTCCAGTTGAATCTCTCGATTTGCTACAGTCAAATTCTCCATTATCTTTAATATCAACAATTGGATAGCCTATTTGATGCAAATCCTTGGATGCAAGTTCCCAATCAGTAAAGTTACCGCCGGTACTTTGAGTTCCACATTCAATTATATGTCCAGCTAAACTCCCAGATGCTAACTTATTGTAATCATTTTCATTCCAATCAAATGAATAAATACATGCCGCAAGTGTTACTGCGCTATCAACGCTTCTTCCTGTTATAACGATATCTGCGCCATCTTTAAGCGCTTGAGCAATTGGAAATGCTCCTAAATAAGCATTGATACTTGCAATTTTATCTTCTTGAGGAAAATCAACTTTAGAATACATCTCTTTGATATCTACAAAATCATCTTTTATTTGCATTAAATCATCGCCTAGTACTACAGCAACTTTTAAATCCAGTTTCAGTTCAGCAACTAATTCACGTATAGCTTTAGCGCATGCTTCAGGGTTAACTCCACCAGCATTTGATAAAATTTTAATTTTTTGATCTGCAATTTGTCGCAAATTTAGCTTTAAAACACTAGATACAAAGTCAATAGCGTAACCCTTTTCAGGATCTTTAGCTCTTGCTCGAGCCATAATTGACATCGTAATTTCAGCTAGATAATCATAAACAATAAAGTCTAAGTTATTACCATTCAAGAGTTGAGGTGTAGCTACAACAGAGTCACCCCAAAAACCACTTGCTCCACCTATTCTAATTGACTTTGACATATTATTTGGGTTCTATATTAATAAAAATAAAAGTTAGTTATAGTTGATATTTAATATTTATAAATGAATTTTGTTCAATCAATAAAAGATGGATTTGCTAGGTGCTTTGACATCTCAGGAAGGTCATCAAGAAGACAATTTTGGTTTTTCTACTTATTTCATGAGGTATCTACTTCTATTGCCTTCATCG
>Ga0208277_1001597_pt1 | contig 13127 bp, 12 predicted proteins | sample ETNtaG_5_FD_185782 | JGI IMG/M metagenome (GOLD analysis project Ga0208277, IMG submission 185782) | Marine microbial and viral communities from oxygen minimum zone, Eastern Pacific Ocean - ETNP201406SV205 (SPAdes) (version 2) | ecosystem: Environmental > Aquatic > Marine > Oceanic ...
ATGGTAGGAGATTCAGACCTTACACTTAGGCAAACAGATCCTGGAAATGAAACACTGTGGAACAGAACAAAGGAAATAATCACCTACATTGATGATGTTTGTGAATTAAACGATTCGTCTTATTTTGATTTTGAAAATATAGACGATATATATGACGACCATGTGCCTGCTGACAATCTTGGGATTCCAGCAATCGATATCATTGACACAAGATATGGCGAAGGAGCCGATTTTCTAGAGGGCCATTGGCACACACACAACGATACAGCAGACAAAGTGAGTGCAGAATCACTGCAAACTGTAGGATATATCCTTGAATCTGGATTAATCTCAGGCGCTTGGCTGAATGTAAGAATTCAGAATTTACAGGATTTTGACAATGACAGTGACGTAATTGATAGCGAAATTGACACTGATAGTGACGGAATAATTGATTCAAATGACAATTGTCCAAATACGCCTGGAGATGACGATTACGGTTGCCCCAATGAGGATGAAGTTAGTACTACATCGAATGACTGGGATGAAACCACGACTGGAATTTTGCTGATGCTTTGCATTTTGTTTGTCTGGGGTAATTTTGCATGGCTTGTTTTCGCGGATAACAGAGGGGAGGGGTGAAATCCGCGCACACCCTCGGATAATTTAACCGGAGGTGCTAATATCAGCGACGATAAAGAAAATCGGCTCGCAGCATTGCGCCAAAGGGTTCGCTCAAAACTTGTAAATTCCAGAATTGCTTCGCGCAAAAGGAAAAAGCAAGCAGATGAAGAGATTGTTGTCAAAGTATCAACAACAGAAGAGGATAATTTCCTAGATTTCAAAGAAGATATTCTTTCAGATGGCGAGAGAAGGAGAAGGATCGCTTCTGCATTAGTAATGATAGGTGCGTTAATGGGAGTATTGTCTGGAACCCTTATCCTACAGGGTAACCCTTCAGGCTTACTTAATTCCTCAATTTTCAAGTCGACTGATTCACTAGACATACACGGTTTTGTTTTGGATGAAGATGGAGAACCTGTGGCCAATGTATCCATTGAATTGGTAGATACTGAAACTAATTCACCCATCAAAAGCAGCTTGTCAGACGAAAATGGAAGATATATGATTGATGATGTTCTAGTCAAAGAGTATCAGTTACATGTTTCAAAACAAGGATATGAAACTGTAATTCTGAAATTTAAACCTGAACCAATCGGTATTTCTGCTATTAACATGGTTGAAGGTGAAGGAGAGAGAACGAAGGACGAATTGTCTCAAACTGAAGGCTGGTCTATGGAAAATGCAGTAGCGTTAGCAACTTTTGAAGGCCTTTTGACTATTGGTTGTGCTTTAGTTGGAGTCCATGCATCTTTTGAAATCAAACGAAAAAAGAAGTACCGTAGAACCCAATACTTCTGTTGGATTGGCCTATTTAGTCGTGGATTGATTATTTTTGGACCGGCATTAATTCTAACAGGTATGATTTTCTTAATGTTAGATAAACAGGATTTTGAAGATCAGCAGGTAAAGGAGGAACTTTGAATGTACCTTATCACCGTTGAAGGTGGAGATGGTTCAGGCAAGGGTGAAGCCGTCAGAATTTTAGCAAGTCTGGCCAAAAGAATGGCATTTCCAAACGTGCATGTTACACACGAACCCAGAAGGCATAGCAAATTGGGAAAGATGGCTCTGAGCGCAGTAAGTAAGGGAGACCATACTCCACTCGAAGAAGCCGGTTTATTTGCAGCAGATCGTGTTGACCATTCGCATACTTGGATAAGGCCAAGATTGCTAAAAGGAGACTTGGTAATTTCTGACAGAAACATTCACTCCAGTTTAGTTTATCAAGGAATTGTTGGCGATTTAGGTCTTGATCAAGTATCAAAAATGAATGCCGCGGCAATGATTCCCGATTTGGTAATTTGGATCGATTGTGACCCCAGTAAAGCAATGAAAAGAATCAATTCGGGTACACTGCGTATGGCTGGAGAAAAGCATGAGTACTTTGAAACCACTGAGATTCAAACAAAAATTCGTGCTGGCTTTAGTGGGATTCTCTCAGGAGATATCGAAACACCTCACCCGTTTAGTCGCTGTTTGATTATGGGCCCAGTCCTAAATGAAAGTGGATTAGATGACTTAGAAAAACAACTATCTCAGGTACTGAGTACGTTCTTTAATCGTAGACCTGAACCACTAAATGTAAGTAGAGATGAAGTAGACAGGCATTTGTTAAAATCATTAACTGCTGGAGTACAAACTCAACAAAGACTCCCGGGAGCACCAGTTCAGCATGTTTCCCTTCTGGAAGATTGGCTTGATGGCAAATCTCCAGCAACATGGATGGATATTGCGGAGGAAAATTGGGAGGAAGATAGAGCAAAAACTGCTGATGTTCCAGCTAGACCCATAGCACATTCATCCTGGGCAATTCTAGGCACGTTATCACTAACAGACAGTACTGATGTCCCTAGCCTACACAAACAACTAGGCCCGGTCAGATCAGTAACAAAGAGACATACTCAAAGATTAGTAAAATGGCTTGAACAGGAAAGGTGGATACATAGACAACAAAATCACGTTCCATTCGCTGAAGCTCAAATGTTTAAACTGAGGAAAAGTAGGCTGGGTTACGGCAGGTTATGCCTTGCAATGTGGCCTTTACGTACAGCATTATCTAGTTGGAGAAGGGCTAATCCTGATGGCGATTGGAAAAATTCTCTAAAAGAAACAATACTAGAAACTGAAGAAAGGAAAGTGCCAATACAAATCAGAAGGGCTGTCAAGAATGTCATTGAGAGATTGAAACTCATTTCAAGTGGTCATGCAGAATGTCCAGTTCCTCAAAATGAGGAAGAATTACTCGTTTGGTGGTCTACAGACCCGCCAGAGTGATCATTCCTCTTCCTCTTTCATACTAAAGCGGCTTCCAGATGGCAACCGAACTTTGGCAGGGTCAAGTTGGAAAAATGCTGGCCTAGCACTGAATGATGCAGACATGAAGGCACCAATAAGAACCCCAAATGGAGTTCCTGTTAGCAATCTCATCATTGCATTAGACTCGTAGTCCGTTAGCATTTGAGTAAAACCATCTATTGCCATTGGAATCGCTGCAATTGCAGCAATAACGAGCATCGCTAACATTCTGCGATCGTTCTTGTAAATCGACTGCAACTTATTATCCGGCAACAATGAAAGAAATGTATCCTTAATTGTCCATCTGTTGAAACCTTTTCTCGAAAACCAGAAACCACCAATAGCCAGACCTAGGAAAATTCCAACATCTCTTACGCAGACAGGCATCTGATTACCATTAATCTCCCAAGACCTCTCTGCTTTAGTGTGACAGTTTAGGTCTCCAAACGCATAGATAAATCCTGCATAAGGATCCAAATCACTCCATACGAATGAACCATGTTCACTTTGATTGTGACCCATGCCATTCTTGTTATTGGTCTGAGTATTACCCCAAGAGTCTTCTGATTGGTAATCGAAAGCATTAGCTCTACCAGAAAGTTCCGGCACACTATCTGCTGGTAAATAGAAAGGTACCAAGAAGAATGAGACAAGGAAGAAAGACGAGACACCTCCTATCCATAGTCCTACTTTCTTCTCTCGAGACCTACGCTCGAGACCATTCTTCTGCATGAACATCTGTGGTAGTATGAAGGCAATATGTTTTGTCCTTGGGTGATGTCGGAATTCCTATGCAGGAGAAGGTCGGGTTCAGGAAAGGCCTCTCCGCAGCGGTCGTACTCGGCTTGTATTCTGGATTCATGTTGGCTGTTGCGATAGCAATGGTATTGGGTAACGATGGTCTTGTAACTGCAGCCTTCTTTTGGGGCTCCACAATAGTAGCCTGTACACTAATTTTGACACCTATCTTAGCATATGGAAGGAGACGTGGCCTTCCTGAAACTGATGCAACGGTCAAAAATTTACGAGAAGGTCTTAGCGAATTCAATGAAGGAGTAGGAGGTTGGCGATCTTTGTCACATGTTAGGGGTGAAGGAATGGGCGCCTCAGTAAATCTTTCACATGCCTCGAATCCATTGATTATCATTGAAAAGGCATTACAGATTGCTAGTGATTGCAAACTGACCTTTAGATTTCCTAAAGACGATCCATCATTACGAGACAGAACTTTGCCAATTTTAGAAGAAAAAGTTGGCACAGGTAGAATTCAAAGAAGAACGAAGTCACTGACTGTAGTCCCTGAAGTAATTGTGGATAGATCTGTAATCATAACCAGAGTAATGATGCTGTGTCCGCCATTAATGGTAACTGGTTCTATTGCTTTCTATTCAGTTGCACCCAATCAACCAATTCTTACCGTTTTAGGTGCAGTAGCAGGAGCAATATTAGGGATGATGGTTGTTACAAACAAGGGGAGATAATTAACGAAGGTGTAAAAGTACCACTCGTTATGCGATTAACATGCGAGAAATTACTCTGTTTTGGAGAATGCCTCGCATTATGGAAACCGATGTTGCGCCTTTACTAGAAATTGTATCGCAGATGGAATTTCTCGCTTATCTGAAAAGAACACCGCGAGACATTAGAATCTTGATTAAAGCTACTTTCAAATCAGGTAAATCTCCAGAAGATTTGAATTCATTATATTTCTTAGACCTAATAGACATTCACCACTCTCCAGAAAGTCCTGATGAAAGTTATGTTCTTAATTTGAAAATATCACATCCTCTCTCAAATTTCAATGCTAGAACGGGAGGAACTACTGCGGCACCAGGATGTAGATTGGATAGCGAAGGACTGACCTACATCCTCCAAGGTGGAAATATGCGTCTAAGATTAGTTGCAGCAATGGCCAGACTAATGGCCAAACCAGATCGTATATCGGCAAGGAGCCTAGATTTGGCTACAACATTGGAAACAGGCCCCCTAAATACAAAGCAACTCCGTTTGGCAAAATTTGCTTATGATAAGGGCTGGTATGATGTTAACAAGAGAATTAGAATCTCAGAGATGGCTGAGGAACTAAAGATTGCTAGAGCGACATTGGCTGAACATCTCACCAGAATTGAGAGTATTGTTATGGACGATTTACTTGGTTCTTTCACAAATATACGAATTAGTTCTGACGAATTTGAAATGTTCAAAGACATGGCAATCAAAGATTCTGAAAATTCAGGCTATGGTGAAGATGAGATGTTCAAGAAGTTACTAAGAAATATGCATCAAAATATGGAATCTGAAACAGATCCTGCTGATGACGAAGAATTACAAGAATGAGGTCGCAGCAAGAGGATTGTGAAAAACATGAGCGATTTATCTAATCTATTGAAAAATCTGAAAAGTTCTGGAATTTCGGTTCCAAAATCAATAGAAGAAGCTATGTTTAAAGTTGATATTGAAGATTTCACAGAATTTGATCATTCAGGATTTTATCATGATAGGCCAGTAGTGTTCTTGAAAACTCCAGATGGTGGAATGAAAAATATTTCAGCGCCCCATATGATTGTTACACTTTTGGATAATTTAGAACTTGAAAAAGGACAACACATAGTAGTTCTTGGTGCTAAAGGAGGATACATAAGCGCATTGATTGCACATATTATTGGAGAGAATGGCAAGGTTACTGTATTGGATCCTTCAAGCGAAGTAATAGGGCACATCTCCAATAATTTACGAGGATATCCTACTGTTGAATGTCACAGAATAACCGATACTGAAGATTTCTTTCTCCCTTCTCTAAATCGCGTACTTGTTACCGGGCAAATCGAAGAATTACCTGATTGGTTGAGTAGTGGAATACAGGAAGGAGGTTTTGCAATAGCTCCAATTGGTAAAAGAACATCTCAAAGATTGTTAAAATTGGAAAAGCAAGACAAACACTTGTTTGAAACCGATTTGGGAAGTGTAGTCTTCGGTCCATTAGACATAACTGAATCAATTGTAGAATCACCATCTCCTTCCGAGATGGCTGAAATGATTGAACATGTCATTGAATTAATGAATGATGCTGGAATAATTGAAAATGATGAGAAAGTTAGATTATACGATTTAGTTGCCGATTTAAGGCAATTGCCAGATGATTTACCTCCACCGGAAGAATTGGATGAACCAGAAGAACATCCAATGATGAAATTAATGATCGAAAAAGGCGATTGGTTCATGAAAATTTGGCCGATCATACAATCGATATCAGAAACAAGGATAGCATCCTTTGATTCTACTGAAAATTACAAAGAAGATAGCAGTCACTCTGATTTTATTCCATGAGGGTTCAAATTGACAAACATAGATGCTGAAATTTCTCGCCTTTCAAACAAGGATGTGAAAATACGTCGTAGAGCAGTAAGGTATCTCTTTGAGGAGGATAATCCTAGAGCATTATCAGGTTTTGTTCGTCTTCTCGAAGATAATGATTTTTGGTTCAGAAATAAATCTCTTGATGCACATCGTAAATGGGCAAAAAATCCTGATGATTTACTACCTCTAATGAAAGACAACAAAAGACTTGTTGGAGAGTTGCTGCAGAGAGTTCCTGCTCCACAAATCGCATCACAGTTACTCGATGAGGAAGATCACATAATACGTAGTTTTGCAGCAAAAAGTCTCGCAAAATCTGATGATTTACATTTGCGATTTTCACAAGACCCTCATCACTCAGTAAGAATTATTGCAGCTGAAAATTCAATAGATGAAAATCTGATATCCGCCTTAATTCAAGACAAACACTCTGCTGTAAGAAGGGCTGCAATCTCCAGTGCTTCAAATCACAAGATGCAACTCAGCCAGGAAACTCTTGAATCTGGTCTATCTTCCAGCGACCCTAGTTTGCGTTCTTTGATTGCATCACTCGCTGTTAACTCGGGTGGAGAAATATTAGAAAAAGCGTGTAGGGATAATAATCCAAAGGTGAGAAAATCAATCGCAGATACTTTGAGAAGCGAGGTTGAAGAAGTAGATGATAGAATCGAAATTATAGCCACTGTATGTCCGGAAATTATTGTTCGATGGCTGAGATCAAGATATGATTCAAAGGCATCATCATTACGATGGTCGATGATTGAAAACACTTCTTTGAATCCAAGAATACGCTCAAAGTTAATTGAGCAAATGGATGGTCGATTGGATGTGGACAAGGAACGCCTTGCAGTTATTTCGACAGATGATTCAATCTTAGTAAAAATGGCAGCAAACAATCTATCTACATCTATTGATGAACTGGAGGAATAAGTATGGATTCGGGAATCTCATTTCATGTTGATGCGACTCAGGGCTCTAGCCGCAGGTTAGGTGTAAAGATTGAGATCAATGGCCCATTTACCGAGAATATTCTCGAACTAAGATTCCCAAGATGGGTACCTGGTTCATACTTCATTCGCGAACCCATTCAACATATGTCTGAGATTTCTGCAACCTGTGATGGGACTGAGATTAAAGTCAGTAGAGTCGACGTAGATGGAGCAAGAATTTCAGGCGTCAGTGGCGCTAGTAAGATAGTACTCACCTATAGGCTTCTTGCCGCTGAAATGACCTGTAGGGCTAATCATTTGGATGCAACTCATGTCCACATTATGCCCCCATATACATGGATGATTCCTACTCGAGGAATAGATAAGGACAGGATGAATGAGAATCACAAAATAATTCTGAATACACCAAAAGGTTGGGAGACTGCAACTCAGCTTTCAGGAAAAGAAGGTGAATGGATAGCAGAAGGTAGAGACGAATTTTTGGATGCGATAATGGAGTCAAATGCAAACAAAATGATCTCCTTCGAGGTAATGGGCACAACTCAATATCTGAAATTATGGGATTCGGGAGGATTGCCAATTCCTGAAAAAGGAGTTAGTAGACTGATTGAAGCCATGAGGTTGGTAATAGAGGAACACTTTGCTTTGTTCGGCATCCCTGAATGGAAGGAATACTGGACAGTTCTACATCTAACAGAATCTGGCAGAGGGGGGCTCGAACATCTTAGAAGTCAAACATCAATGATGCCGAGGAAGTGCTTACAAGAAGGAAATGAAGAACAGTGGAGAGATTTGGTTTCACTTTTCAGTCATGAATTTTTACACCAATGGAATGTTAAACAACTTAGGCCCAAAAACTTCCTTGATTATGAGTTACAGAAAGAAGTTCATTCTGACTTGCTATGGTGGTTTGAAGGTCTAACGTCTTGGCTTGGAGATATTTTGTGTCTGAGAAGCGGCGCTTGGACTGAGGAAGATTGGCGTAAGGATTGGACTAGGAAGATGAAAAGACATACAGATCGAAATGGTATGGAGTATGAATCTTTACAAGAAAGCAGTCATGATGCTTGGATTCATTTGTACAGGCCTAATTCTTACAGTAGAGAAGTACAAATTTCATACTACTTAGAAGGAGAAATGGCAATTTTCTGCCTCGATGCGGAACTAAGGAAGCGCTCCAAAGGACAATACGGCATGGATGACGTAATGGCAACACTTTACCATGAACACAAAATAACCTCTAAAACCCCAGGAATTACTCATTCAGACATAAAACGGGCCTTGGTTAACACACAAGGGGGACGACGTCTAGGTACAATGTTAGACACACTGGTCGGACAACGCGAAGCTCCTGATGTTAACTCTGCCATGAAAACTCTAGGCCTAGAGATGGTTGCTGAAAAGAAGAGCAAGGGTGCATGGTTAGGTTTGAATCTTGCAAATAGTCCAAATTGTGTGAAGGTTAGAACACATCTTACTGGCTCCCCGTGTAGAGAATTGATTCACACTGGTGACGAGATTGTTGCAATTGAGGGACTACGAGTAAAATCTTCTTCTGAAGTCACAGCAGCGATATATGGTAATCAAGATATTGAGACTGCAATTACAATTTCTAGAGAAGGTGCCCTCAAAGATGTTTCAGTAATTCCTATCGCAAATCCAATGCATCATGTAAAGGTAGAAGGAAAGGGTAACAAGATTTGGCAAGCAATTAAGGCTACAAAACGCTAATCACTCGTCTCTTTCTAGTTCTTCTAACAATACATGTATAGGAGGCATGTGGTTAGAAATTGTGTGCTTACTTGTCTTTGGAGGATATAGATTACCACTAAGACTCATGTCGATAACTTGCTGCTTGGTAATCGTATCTAAGCCACATCCTGGCCAGACGTCTACCTCGATTTGTTTGTCTCTAAGGTAGTCAATCAAAATCACAGGAACTCTCTTCAAATTCAAAGAAACGGCAACTGAATGACGATGATGACCATCCAAAATTGCTCCAGTTTCAGAGTCAACCAACATTGGCTTAGTGAATCCGCCCCATCTTTTTGTCATATCAAGCAATTTATCTCGGTTCTTGACTTTAATTTCTTCATGCGGTTTGAGCCAGTCCAAAGACACTAGTGAAACATCATCTGCCTCCCACGACATAGCACATTCCAAGTAGATGCATGGGATAATGCTTTGGAAAGGGTGAGCACCACACCAATCATGGAGGAAGGGTTAATCGCCGATATTGATGGCGAATTAATTCAAGGATTGATTCCTAAAAATGAGGATTTATCTCATGTAATCAATGTCCTTTGTACTAATGGTCATGGAGCATGGATAGTAGGTGGCGCTGTACGTGACTGTTTGTTGGGAGAGACTCCCACTGAGTATGACATATGCACTACTGCAAAGCCAAAACAAGTTCAAAATATATTCGAGAACACGATTCCGACCGGAATTGATTATGGAACTGTCACCGTAAAAACCGGAAATTCGATGTTTGAAGTAACCACACTTAGGACAGAAACAGGCTATGGTGATGGAAGAAGACCTGATGTCGTAAATTTCGGTTCGAGTCTTGCAATTGATTTGTCTCGAAGAGATTTCACAATTAATGCAATGGCTTATGATTATGCCAGAGAATTATTGCACGACCCGTACGGAGGTAAATCCGATCTGGAAAGTGGCCAACTCAGAGCTGTTGGAAATGCAAGTGAAAGACTTTCAGAAGATGGCTTGAGAATTTTGCGTGCTTATCGATTTATGGACCGTCAAAAGAACGGAGTATGGTTTCCAGATTATGAATTATCAGCAGCACTGATCGACAATAGGGCTATGCTAGCCATGGTCTCAATTGAAAGAGTATGGAATGAGTTGTCGCGAATAATCATTGGAGAAAATGCTGGAACCGTATTATCAAGGATGAACAAGGATGGCGTCTTAGCTGCAATAACTGGTTTCCCTCTCCCCTCTGATTTATTCGAATTGCTGAACGAAATGCCAGAAGATTTGGAAGCAAGAATTACAATATTATTTTCAACACTTAAGTTGGACGAAGTTACAGTTATCTTGGAAAGACTAAAGGTATCTAAGGCTATTTTTTCAAGGGTGAAAATGCTTCATTCACTAATAGAAAAATATCCAAAACTGCATGAATTAAGGCTCTATAGAAACACGCTCTCCAAAGAAGTAGAGGTCCATTCTACGATCAGAAAAACTCTCGGTAAAGAAACCGAATTTATTCTTAGATCACTACAATATCCAACCGACGTAAAATGTCTGATTGATGGAGAATGGATAATGCAAAGAACTGGATTAAAGCCAGGAATTAAACTTGGGAGACTCAAAGATTGGTTATTTAGAATTCAAATCGAAAGGGGATACCGAGAATTGTCACAAATGGAAACTGCACTCTGTACAATTCCTTGGCAGAATGGCAAACCAGAAGAATGGCCTCGCCCAAAATGGGCATGACGGCATCAACTTCATGACTAGCCCCTCTTTGGTGTAATCATGTCCGAGACAGAAACACCCAAAAATTGGTTGTCTTCAGCTGGTTTCTCAGCAATAGGTCTAGGGCTTTTCATCTTCGTTATGGAGATGATTTTTGGGAACGATTCAGGACTTGGTGTTGGATGCTGTTGTTTCGGTATTTTTGGCGTAGTTGCGGGCAGTATTGTTTCTTCAGCGGGGGCTGCGGTAAGCTCAGACGGAAAAATGGTCTTGAAGCAGGATTCAACAGGCCAGTGGAATTGGGTTGCCAACAGTGGCATGGAGATACCTCAACCTGTGAATACTGCTTCTCATTACAATGATCAGAACACTCAAATCATGTCAAGGGTAATCACAGAAGTAAGAAATGGAAAATCTCTCGAACAATTAGATAGCAATGAATTGGGTATTGTTGCAAGTGCTTATGGAATTGATAGTGGCTCAGATAAACAAAAAATCGAGGCACTCCACAAATCAGACCTAGCCAAGATGGCCATGAAACTAGGAGCGGTTGGAGTCGCAGGTGGCGCAGGAGCAGTTGGAGCCGCTCACATAATCAAATCTGGAAGGGAAAGAGCGGCTCAGCGTGCTGAAGAGTTAAGAGAACAAGGCCGTGAAAAATTGCAAGAAAATATCGATGCAGGGAAATACAAAATTAATTCCAAACTTCCAAAGTCAGAGTCCGGTGAAGAAGCGACTGATGTTGCACACAACATTGTTTTGGACCAACTAAGAAAACTAATCCAAGAAAAAGAGTTGACTCCTGAAAAGATGTTAGAATTAGGCGATACTAACAAAGATGGCAAACTAGATCCTCAAGAAATAGCAACCGCACTAACTGTTGCTACAGGCTTCACAGTACCTGTATTCGTTGTTAGTGATGCAATGAAAGATTTTGATCTAAATGCAGATGGCAATTTGAATTATTCAGAATTAAATCATCTTTGGAATAAGCTAGGTCTCGCCGATAACGAAGAACAAGAATTCGATGATGAAGAAATTGATGCTGTGCTTGAAGAAATTGAAGAGACTGGTGAAGAATCTCTAGATGAATCTGAACAAATTGCAATAGAAGAACAATCACAAGAGGCTGTTGTAGAAGAAGTCTCTGAGACTAGCATAGAGGAAGAAATTGAAGAAATACCTATTGAGGAAGAGAATGTTCCTATCGAAGTAGAAGAATCTGTTCTAACTGATGAATTGACTGAGGGAATTGACACCGAATTCGAGAGATTTGTTGTGGAAATGGAAGGGGCGAGATTCTCTAGTGAAAGGAAAACTTTGATGGAAAAGCATAGTAATAATTTCATGATTAATATGCGCATTCAAAAGATGGAAAGAACCCTAATTGGAGATCCTAAGTACCGTAGTGGGCAATCAGTCCACGCATTGATTGATGGCGGGCCATATGTAGGAGTAGTCAAGATTCCTGTCGAATTAGACGAGATTATTTTGCAGCATAAAGAAGGTGATGAAATCAAGGTCATGGCAAGACTTGTCGATTTCTCGCCAAGCCTAAAGAGGCCGGTTCTTGAAGCAAGCAAGATTCTTTGACGGCTGAAAACTTAAGATAACCTGTTGTAAACTCGATTCATGGCAAAGGGTGGATCTGGCAAATCTGGTCACAACAAAAGATCCAATGATGCGAATAGTACAGCGTCTAGCCTAAATCCTACTTACAGTCTTATCGCGGTTGCAATATTGGTGCCCCTAGTCTTTCTCACAGAAGGAACGGCAATTGTTTGCTTTATTCCCTTAGCCATCTTATTTATGCTGAAAGATTTCTTTGACATCCCACCAAAGGTAATGTTGTGGATTGTTATCTCTGGATTAATTTTCATGATATTCATCCTTATCCGAATTATACAAGAATTTCGAACCACGTGAATGTATTGAGAATATTTCGAAATCTGGTTTTTCTCTACAATAAACACCGGATGATTGATTTTAACCAATGCGATTCGGAGGTTTCCAATCTCTGAATGCAATATGAGCAGGCGGCGTTCCAGAACCATCTCTTTCGAATTCAATAACTCGATCAGCAAGCCAAATAAACCACTCAAGATTTTTGTCAGTCTCATCTTCTCGAAGGGGTTCGAAATAGAAAGAAAAAGATTCGTAGGTCTTGATGATGACTCCTGAAAAGAGATCATAGAATGCATGAAAATCCATGTCACCTCTATGGATAAGAACACCTGTGCTTTCCCAAGTTGTGAAAACCGTCATCACCTTTGGCCAATCTTCTCCAAAATGGTCTCTAAAGGCGATAAAATTAGCTTTTTCATCTCCAGGTTTGAACTTCGAAATATCAATCTCGACATTTAGGATTGCATTTAGTCCGACAACAAAATCCTCGCTTCGGAAACTTTCTGCAAGACTCATTGCAGTGTTACTGTCCCTTGAACGACGTAATTCCTTGATTTGAAACCATGAGTATAT
>Ga0208277_1001600_pt1 | contig 13117 bp, 10 predicted proteins | sample ETNtaG_5_FD_185782 | JGI IMG/M metagenome (GOLD analysis project Ga0208277, IMG submission 185782) | Marine microbial and viral communities from oxygen minimum zone, Eastern Pacific Ocean - ETNP201406SV205 (SPAdes) (version 2) | ecosystem: Environmental > Aquatic > Marine > Oceanic ...
CTGTAAAGAATGAGTCCGGAAGATCCAATGATATCGGCAAATTGTTCAATCAAGGGGAATTCACTGAATGTCAGCCCACCGTAATTCCAGTGAATCAAGCGAGGATACCAAGGATCTATCGCTAAGACAAACGCAAGTCTCAGCGGCAAGTCCCAGTTATTGAGTTTAGAGATTAAGAGTAGTGGGATTCCGAAATAAACAAAAAGTTGGAAGCCTACTTCAAGACCGTAACCGAACCCTGTTATCATTAACGCAGCAGGCCAGTTAAGGTGCCCAAAAACATGGACACTGTTGGTTATCCAATAGCCTCCAATTGAAGCAGCAATTCCTCCAGAGAGCCAACAAATCCCAAAAAATAGCAACCCCCTTTTCAAGTAAGATATATCCCCTTCCGCATGGAGTTTCTCCAAAGTGTAGATCAAAGGAAACAGGGAAATTAATCCCAGCCAATGAGTTCCTAATCCTGGGGCATTCAGACCAAGCATGATTCCTGAAATTGAACTTCCTGTCCAAAAAAATATATGTATATTTTGTCTGATATGTTGTTTTTTTGTTGTTTTGTTCATGATTTGTAGTTGTCGACTTGCAAGCTTTTGAAATTAATGTTTAAAATGATTAACATTTATTTACGTTGAAATATACATTCCACGCATTATGTGGAAATATTAGGATGGTTGATGATTATTTTAACACCATATTCTAGAGAAAATCCTTTAAAAATATCCTCAGATGAGTATGAAAAGCTAGTTCATACAAATGAAAAAGGCTGGAGCCATTGTGATTCAAAAGAAGAATATTTGGCAAAGCTACATTATCTCCGTGATGGGTATATTCGGGGAAAAATTACTGAAGATGATTTCCTAAAACGAGAAGAAAAAATAGTTGTTGGTTACTGGAATGCAGGCAGTTGACAACAAAGATTATTTCTCAGCTATATTTAAAAAAGGTATGTAATCAGCGCAGTAGTTTAACCAGCTCATCATTACCACTTGCTTTCGCAAGGGTTAAAGCGCTTTCACCTGCGGTTGTCAAAATATTGGTTGATGCTCCTAATTCCAACAGATTTTTAATTATCCTCACTTTCCCATGTTTTACAGCAATTATCAGGGCTGTATCCCCATCATTGTTTAATGTGTCAAGTGGAACTTGTCGTGAGATTAGTTCATACAATTTTCTTGGAGCAACAGTCTCTATTTGTCCGGGAATATTGTATTCGGCTTTGCTATCTTCATTTTCTATATCACTCATTGCGAGCAAGTGCCATATGCCGTTTCCTTTGGAGTCTTTTTGATTCCCTTTTTGTCCAGCATCCAAAAGCTGAATTATTACAGACAGATGGTTGTTGGTTGCTGCAAGCAATAATGCCGATCTGCCTGAAGAGTCTTTTAAATTGGGATCAGCGCCAGAGTTAAGTAAAATAGCTACGGTTTTTTTATGACCATTTAAAGCTGCAACCATAAGAGCCGAATGGTTAAACATCAATTCAACATCATCAATTTCTGCATCTGACCTCAATAATGATATCAAAACTTCATCATGTCCATTTCTGGCAGTTTGAATCAGCGGTGTCCCGCCTTCGCCACTCATATCAAAAGCGTTAAGATGAAGATTTGCTCCCATAGAAAGAAGTAGTTCAACCACAAATAATTGTCCATTTTGAGCTGCTCTCATCAATGCCGTTTTTTCATTAACATCCTCTGAGCGAAAATCTGCTCCATATTCTATTAGTAGTTCCACAATTTCACGAAAGCCCCTTGAAGCGGCAAGAATTAATGCGGATTCTTTCCAGCGGTTTCTGTTATCAACTCTTGCTCCAAGCTTGAGCAGCTGTTTTACTATATCTAGATAACCGTGGACTGCGGAAATCATTAAAGGTGTATTTCCTATAAAATCAGTAGTATTCATTTCAGCATTCTGTCGGATATATGTTGGGTGATGAATTAAAAGTTTTACCAATTTTAATTCTCCAGTCATAACTGCAATCATCAATGGGGTCTGTCCCTGTGAATTTTTTATGGTAGGATCTGCACCATGCTCCAGCAGAATGCTGACGGTATCAAAATGTTTTCCTTGTAAGGCAAGAGCTAAAGGTGTTTCCTTTTGTGAAGAGAGATGATCTATTTCTGCATTTTCTGCAAGTAGAAATAATACCATTTCGTTGTAACCGCGCTGCGATGCATAGAGTAAACTCTGATTTAAATCAGCACCTTGTTTAATCAAATTTTTTGCGGTAGTTAAATGACCATTAAGTATTGCGTGTGCTAAAGCATTTTTTCCATGGAGATCTTTCAATTTTATATTTGAACCTTTTGCTAACAGAGTTTGCACGACATTTTCGTGTCCTTGAGAGGCTGCCCAAATAAGCGGTGTTGCCCCATCAGAACTGCGAACATCTATCCTGGCACCATTGTTTGCTAACATTCCTACAATGTTATGATAACCATTGATAGAAGCCCACGTTAGCGCCGTCCAATTGTCATTATCCTGTGCTTCGAGATCGGAACCTTTTTTGATGAGAGTGTTTACAGCCTCAATATGTCCACCTCCAGCCGCCAGCATAAGTGGTGTCCAGCCTGAAGAATCTGATTTTTTTTCAGTACTGTCGTTTATTCTTGCTCCACCATTTAACAAGAGTTCAACAACTTTTGAATGACCGTTGTTTGCAGCCCACATCAAAAGAGTCCATCCTTGGGAATCATGAATTTCTATATTTATCCCCAAATCGAGCAATATTTTTATAACTTTAAGGTGCCCACGTGAGACGGCATAAAAGAGATTCCCCTCGTTATCAATTTCTTTTTCACTGAGAAATTTGACCATGGGCAACTGCTGTTTTTCGGCTGCATAAATCCAGGCAGTCCAGCCATAGCGGTCACGAAAATCAAGCCGACTTTGCTCTCGAAGCAGCACTTTCGCAATATTAATATGGCCTTCAGCGGCCGCTATCATCAAAGATGTTTTCCCAACAAAATCTCTAGCATTTACGTCTACACCTTTCTTGATCAGGAGTCTGGTCAATTCCAAACTTCCTTGAGCACTTGCTTCCATGATTGGAGTACGTTTTTTAAGATCTTGAGTATTGGTGGAAATCCCGGATTTTATTAACAGGCTCGCTGTTTTAAAATGTTTGTTGCTTAAGGCTAGTAACAAAGCATTTTCTCCTTGTTTATCAACTTTTGTCAAATCAGCTCCGAGAGATAATAATTTTTGCACAGTTGATTCTAGACCGTACATTGACGCGAGAAGCAGTGGCGACCTTTGGAATTCGTTTTCAAGAATATCTGTTTTTGCTCCAGCTTCTAGTAGTAATTTTGCTATGTTCTCATGTTTAGATCTGATAGCCCAAATTAAAGCAGATGATCCATTTAGCGAGGTTATATCTAATTTAATTCCTCTTAAAAGTAAGAACTGCACGATCTTAAAATGACCTTTTTGTGCTGCATACATCATGGGTGACATGCCCAAATTATTTTGAAAGTCAACTCGAGCGCCGTGTTTCAATAATGTTTTAAGAATTTGCAGTCTACCTCTCTCTGCTGCATACATTAAGGCTGTCCACTTTTGATTTGTTTCTGCATTTGGATTTGCGCCCTGCTGAAGTAAGAAACTTACTGTATCAGAATGTCCTTTATATGCCGACTGAATTAAGGCTGTTTTACCCAAAGTATCGGTGTCATTCAGACGGGCTCCATTTTCGATAAGAAGTTTTACGATTGTCTGTGCTCCAATTCCCGATGCAAACATAAGAGGAGTTACACCATGAAATTCCTCGGTTCCCCGAATGTTAACACTGACACCCTCGGACAAAACATTTTCTACCGCAGATACGCTATTAAGTATTGCCAACATAAGGCGGGTCCAGTCATCACGTCCTTTAGTACTGATTAAAAAATTTTCTAGGCGGTGATTTTCCTCAGGTACAATTTGCTCTGCAGAGCTTTTTGCAAAAGCGTAAAAGGGGAAATAATTTCCAGAGAGAGTTTGAAATAAAGCTACTGCGACAAATGGAAAAAGAAAAAAAAATAGCATTTCTCGGACTGAAGATTTAAAAAAAGAGGTGCGTTGCCAAAAAGTCTGTAGTTTCTGGAATTCCTTGAATGTTGAAATTTTATTCATTGTTTTGTGTTGTGGCACGAAGGGACAAGCCGTTATCAGGCTTAGTTTCTGGTGCATGCAGGCTATTGCTGATGTTGAGTAAAAGACCTGTTAAAAACATAGCGACAACAAGGGAAGTGCCTCCGTAGCTTATGAATGGGAGGGGTAAACCTTTGGTTGGAAGCAGGCCAACTACAACAAAGATGTTAAGGATTATTTGTAGACTGATAATCGTTGTTGATCCAAAAGCAAGGTGTTTCCCAAAACCATCCAGAGCATTCCAAGCAATCCAGTAACCGCGCCAAATAAAAACAACAAATATAATTATCAAAATACAAATCCACAAAAAACCTAATTCTTCACCAATGATGGCAAAAATAAAATCAGTGTGAGCATCTGGGAGAAAGAGTCGTTTCTGCAGGCTCTCACCAAGTCCTCTTCCAAACCAACCTCCTGTTCCAAGTGCAATGAAGGATTGAATAATTTGGAATCCTGAATTTTGCGGATCATCCCAGGGATTCAAAAAAGCTAGCATTCGCCTAACTCGGTAAGTGTGTGAAGCAATCAGCAGTCCTCCGATAATTCCTACACCCACGAGGCTAGTTGCAATATGAACAGGACGGCCTCCCCCGACGTAGAGCATCAGCAATACCGTAGTTGCGATCAGTACTACTGTACCAAAGTCTGGTTGCAATAGGACGAGGAAAAGGTAAATCCCAGTGACAATAAAGTTTGGTGTTAACCCGCGGAAGAATGAAGCCAGGACTTCCTGTTTGCGTTCCAGATAAGAAGCTACGTAAATGATCAAAACAACTTTCAGAAGTTCGGAAGGTTGAAGACTAAATGAACCTATTCGTAACCAGCGTCGTCCGCCCTTAACTTCGTGTCCTATTTCAGGTATTAAAACAAGTATCAGCAATGCCAGCATGCCCAGCATAAACCAGATAGAATACTGCTGCCATTTGTGATAATTAACTATCAGCGCGACTCCCATCGCTATAAGTCCAACGAGCATGTGCAATAGATGTTTGTACAAAAAGTATTGACCATCATTGTATTGAATGTCAGCATACACACCACCAGTACTGTAAATCATTACTGTCCCCCAGGACAGCAAAAATAAGGTTGCTCCTATCAGTGGTAAGTCATAGCGAGTATGCATATTTTACGAGGGATTCGGGGGTGTGTTCTCTACAAAAATTAATTGAAATACTGACTAAACCAATTATTTTCAAGACATAAAGTATATCCTTGATCTTAAGAAGATTCAAATGTACATTTTTTGAGTTTTTGAGCTAAGGCCTCAAGTTGTTGTGGATTTTTTTCACGTTTTGTAAATATTTCAATAATCGCAGATTTGTTTTCTAGAACAGCCTGTTCATAATCTTTTACAAAAGTACTGATTGAATGAGGCCTAAAATAATTCAAACCAAATATTTTAGCAACTGACATGAAGTCATTGGAATGGGGTGTGGCGAAAAAAGTTTCGAAAATATCCGTTTGCCTGACTACTGGCAGGAATGAAAAAATGCCTCCACCATGGTTATTGAGCAGAACCACTAAAACCGGTTCAGGGGAGTCTGCAAGTAGTTTGAAAGAATTTAGATCGTGCATAGCTGACAAATCTCCTATCAGCAGGCTTACCGGACGTTGAAGACCTGAGGAGTAACCGCAGGCCGAAGCAATGATCCCGTCAATACCACTTGCTCCACGGTTGAGGGCCGTAGGGATAGCTGCTCCTTTTCCAGATCCAAGCATATCAACCGCACGTACTGGGATGCTGTTGCCTATGAAAAATCCATGTGTTTTTGGAATTATTTCAGTAAGCCTACGTGATAAAGCAAAATCATCAATCTCTTTTTTTACAGAATCTAAAGAAAAATGTTGCTCCATTGCAAATTCGACTTTTTCAGAAGCATGAAGCAAATGTTTTGTTTTTATGGGAGGAGCTTCTAACCTTTCTTCAAGCTGTAATTCATGCACAACTAGATTACAAAAGTCTACTATTTCGCTTTCTATTCTCCAGCGAAAATTATGTGACTGATCGTGGCGTTCAGCATGATCGGCAATCCAGACCATTTGCGATGCGGGATTTTTCTCCCACTGCGAAAGCCAACGTTTCGATGTTGGAGGAAATCCGATGTGCCAAATTGCTTCAAAATCCCACTCCTTGGGATAAAGGCCCTCGATCAAGAGTTGGTCATAATAAGTAATTCTGTTCGGACAATCTTCTCCTAAGCGCAGACCTGAAGTTATATCGGCAAACACTGGCCAGGCTAACTCTAACGCAAGTTTTTTTAGAGAATTGATTGAGTTAGTGGGTACTCGACCAATACTTAGAATTCCTGATTTAGGACGGTGTTTTAATAAAGTTTTTATTTCAGATTTTGGCAAAACTTTACTGTAAGGCGTATTTCTGACATATGGTTTTTCTTGCTGAATTTTCTCAACTTTGTTGTTTTTTTTATTTTCAAAATTTTCGAAAAAAGGTTCCCGGAAAGGGAAATTAAGTTGCACTGGTCCTGGCAAAGGGCTGTAAGTTTTAGAAATTGCGTGGTCAATAGTTGAGAGTAAAGCTTCCTCTTTGAATTCCGAACAAGGACAACCCGGGTCAAAAAACCAGCGAACGTGTGTTCCAAAAAGAAAAGACTGGTTTATAGATTGATTGGCACCTGTCTCACGGAGTTCAGGTGGGCGGTCCGAGGTCAGTACCAACATAGGGATTTGTTCAACAGAGGCTTCGATAACCGCAGGCAAATAATTTGCTGTGGCAGTTCCAGATGTGCAAATTAGCACTGCCGGACGTCCACTTGCACGAGCATGACCAAGGGCGTAATATGCGGATGCGCGTTCATCGTTGATGATAACAGATTTTGCACGCGAATTTTTTGCAACAGCTAAAGTCAAAGGTGTAGAGCGTGATCCAGGAGAAATACAAAAACACTCTGTATCATGCAGCACTAATTCTTCAATAATCAGATCTCCCCAACGCTCATTCCAGTTCACGATCGCCCCAGTAAATATTGCCAACTTTGTAGTTTGTCTTCAATCTCTCTCCATTCTTCTTCGGGGACAGAGCCTTCAACAATTCCTGCTCCGGTAAATATTCTTAATATGCGTCTGGATAATAAACCAGATCTAATTCCTACGGCAAATTCCGCTTGACTATGACTGATCCAACCAACAGGTCCTGCATACCATCCGCGGTCAAAAGGCTCAAGCTCTCGGATCAGCGCTCTTGCTTCGGCATCGGGTGCTCCTGAAACAGCAGGTGTCGGGTGAAAAGCAGGAAGTAAATCGGAATCTTTAATACCTTCACGCAAGATTCCATGCACTTTGCTTTGCAGGTGTTGGACATGCCTTAGTGCTAGTGGTTCTAAATAACTTAATCGTTCCGTTTTGCAGCAAAATTGCTGCAGTAAGCCTTCCATACGTTCCAGAACCATCAAATGTTCCCGCTGCTCTTTTTCACTTTCACGAAGCTCTGTAGCCAGTCGTTCATCATCTTCCAGAGTTTGTCCACGTGGACGAGTACTGGCAATTGCTTCACTTTCAATTTTAATTCCTTCCCGTCTGTAAAGTAATTCAGGTGTAATCCCCAAAAATGCTTGATTTGGAGCAAGTTGAAAACAAAAATGAAAAGCTTGTGGCGCTTGACGACGCAGTTGAAGCAGGAGTTCTGTAGGGTCATAGTCTCTAGCCAAACTGAAAACAGCGGTACGTGCAAGTACAACTTTGTCTAATTTTCCTGAAGAAATATTTTCAAGACCCTTTTTAACTAGTTTACACCATTGATGGTATTCAGGCAGGTCATGACGTTCCAGTCTGATCAAAGGACTGTCTGGAATTAATATTTCTTCCACTCGAACGGATTCGAGCATTTTTTGAAGAGTCAGCAGCTTTTCGTGAATATCACCCCCTTGATAGATATGACAGGCCAGTGTTGCTTTTTCATCAACAATACTTAATTCAACCATCGACAAAGAAAAATTTGCTGTCCCCCAATTCTGCCATTCTGTTGATGTTGAAGCATTGGAGTCAAAGCGCATTCCTCCAAAAAAACGTACAGCTTTCGGTGAATTGTGTAGATATTTACTGATGGTGAGTAAAATATTTTCGTAACCCACTTCAACATCTTTAACCTCTAGCGCCGTGCCAATACCGGCAAATTGTTCTTTTTGACTTCGATTCTCCCAAAAAACTTTACGTGAACAATCTTGCAGGGTTAACCATTCCAAAGGGTGTGCGTTTTCTACTTCTACTTCCAGCCGCACTATATCAGAATTTTTGGAGTTTGGTATCGCGGCAGAGGGCGTCCACGCATTGAGCTTTATTAATAAAGCCCGACGAGCTTCTTCAAGTGTCTGGTATGTTTTGGCTTTCACAGTTACAGTTCAGATCAATTATCAGTAGGTTTGTACGCAACATGAACGGTGGAAGCCCCGAAAATGAAATCATGAATTTCTGCCTGTTTGAACCCTGTTTCGAGCAGCATACGTTTTAGAAACTCTTGATGTGGAAATTTAAGTGTAGAGTTTGGTAAATAATGAAACATTTCCTGTCCAGGCATCATTATATTTCCAATCAAAGGTACAACATGGAAAAAATAAAAGTTATTTAGTTCCGCGATTATTGGCAAACGAACTTTCCCTACGTCTAGGCTGACCAAAACTCCACCAGGCTTGAGTACGCGAAATATTTCCTGTAGACAAGCATTGAGGTCTGAAACATTGCGCAGACCATAGCCAATTGTCACTGCATGAAAATATGTATCCGGGAACGGTATATTCATGGCATCACCCTGCAAATACTGAATTTCTGAATTACCGCTGTTTTTGGATTTGGCGATTTTAAGCATTTCTGCTGAAAAATCCAGACCAGTTATTTTACAGTCCGGATGCTGACGTAATATTTCACGGGAAATATCTCCTGTTCCGCAACATAAATCCAGACATTCTTCATCAGGCCGGAGTCCGGTTTGGCGCACAACGAACTTTTTCCAGTAACGGTGCATACCAAAGGTGATGACATCATTAAATCGATCATATTTTTGAGCGATTTCATCAAACTTTTCTTCAACGTAGTTTGATTTGTCTTCAGTTGTTGGAAGTGTATATGTCATTAATTATTAAAGATTATTTTTAACAGAGGAAAAGAGTGACAGATTTTTATTTGCAAGCTCTTTTAGATCTAGCCGGTAATAACTAGCTAAACAACGTAGCTTGCGAATTTCATTTTCAATTAAGCTAACCGCTGAATACATGTCAGGTGCGCAGGCATTTACGTCCGCAATTCGGTGACCCATTTCATAATTTTGATGATTCGCCATATAAAGCTGACCGCTATCTTCATCAACTTCATTCCACCATAAATCACACTCCAGCGGAGTTGAAACTTCAACCGGTAATTTTGGTACAGAAGGCACCACGTATGGATAACCGTAGCCTGCCAAAGTCAAAGAGCAGCCAAAAATTTTTTCGGGACTCCATTCTAGCACAGTAGTTTGATTGCGTACGACATTCAACAGAGTTTGAAGAGGGTTTTTTAGCATTCTCAACAGGAGAGCGGTGGTCGTAACTCCGAGACGAATGTTATATTCAATCGCATGCCAGACACCGTTTTTTCGAATCGCGGTGACTTGTAAAGGGCCGGTATAGCCGGTTTTTTCAAGCCATGGTTTTAGTGGATGAATCAGTTCTCGTGCCAGTCCATATTTATCCTCCGGATCCTGTTCAACAATTCCGGCCAGCGGAGCACCGGCCAGCGGCCCCATATCGCCTGTAAAAGCACGTTTGAATTCCTGATTTGTAACTAAACTGCTGATTTCACCACCACTGATAAAAACAAAATGCCCTGCTTCTTCTTTTCCGAGATATTCCTGCAGAAACAATCCTTCCGCATAATCCACTCGTTCAATCCAGCCTAATGTATCAGTCACACTTTCGCAGATTATGGCGTGGATTGGACTGAATGGAGAGCAGATCGGATTTTTCAAAACATAAGGCCGGGGATCATCTTGCATAAGTTTGCGGGCCTCCAGTCGATTCTGCACATTGTGAAAAGCGGGTACCGGGATTCCGTATTGTCTGCACAATTCGGAAGACTCCTGCCGGGAGATTTCTATACGCATTGCATCATTAACAGGACAAAAAATTGGCCAACCCTGCTGGACTAAATCTGCAGCCCATGGTTGTTCTGCCCATGCCACTGCCTGCGGAATTATCAAATCCGGTTTAAATTTTTCAAACAAAGGCAAAGGCGATGGATGATCTTCAGAACTCCATGTCTGACCGAAAGCGGAGGGGCCGTAGTGGCCATAAGGACGTGTCAAATAACAGGCGGTTTCTGCTCCATCTTCCTGCAGGATGGACTGTACCGCATGTGCAAAAGCACCTACTCCCAATACCATCACACGAGAACTCATAACAATTTTATCTAAACTGAATGTAGAAATAATGCCGATGCCAGCAGGAATGATCCCAGAAAGCAGGAAAATCCGTCCTTTATTAGCAAGTCAAAAAAAGCAATTTAACCAAGATTAATACTAACATACAAAGTTATTTTCTCCAAGCCGTCTCTCATTGAAGAACACATACTAGTTCCTTGATAACAGCTTTTGATGGGGTGATAAATATTTGCGAATGGATCATGCAAAATTGTCTATATGACTTCCGCACGCAGGAATCCAATTGGCGGGTTGCCCTTCGACTTGAATAACATCTCAAACTCCGTCAGAATATTGTGTTCATTATATTCACTACCGTGCAGATCAGAAGTGTGTTCTACAATCGTGTAGGTTTTGAGCTGTTGTAGGATTTCAGTAACCGTTTCAAAATATTCGAGATGATCCGTTTTAAACATTAGTTCACCTTTGGAACGGAAAAGGGGAAGCATTCTGTTTAGAAATTCAGCGCTCAGGATACGATGTTTGCGGCGGGATTTTTTAGACCATGGGTCAGGAAAGTTGATGTGCATGAAGTCCATACTGTCGTTTGGCAAGTATTCATGCAAAAACTCACCTCGTTCACGCATCAATAGGATGTTGTGAATGTTTTGCTGTTCCATTTTTTTGGCAGCGAGTACGAGTCTTTTGTAACGTAATTCTAATCCGATGAAGAAGTCCTGGGGATTTGCCTGTGCCCATTCGATCAGGTAACGACCGGAGCCGGAGCCAATTTCCAGATGGACTTTTCCGGAAGCAGCAGGGATATTTCCTTTTTTGCTGTTCCAGAGTTGCTGGAAATTTTCAGGTGATGGATGCGGAATTAGCTGTTCAGGATAATCGTAAATACGAGCCATGTACGGATTGGTTTTTACTAGTTGCGCAAAAATTTCGGGATTTTCGTCACGGTGGTTTCGTGGGCGGAATCGCATGGAGACAGGAAAGATTGGGGTTAGTTGAAAATAAAAATTTAGTGTTTGTAGAAGCTGCTCATTTTTCTTATGACGGCACGGTGACACTTAAGTTGAGTGATAAGCGCGAGCTGAAATTGGCTGCTGAAATATGGGCCGGTTTGGGACAACCAAAAGACATAGCACTTACTGACGAACAGCAGGAATTATTAGAGAAAGAGGACTGCTATACGAAGATACGCAACAAAACGCTGAGCTTTCTCGCTACACGTGAACATTCCGCTTTTGAATTACGCCGAAAGCTCCAACAACGTTTTTACAAATCAGCGGCATTTGATGCTTCTGCTTTGGTGGAACGCTGTTTGCTCGAAATGCAGGAGCACGATTTTCAAAGTGACGAGCGCTTCACTATTCGTTTTGTGGAATCAAAACTCGCGAACAATCCAAATGGTCCGTACAAGATTTTACAGGATCTGCAAAATCGTGGCATCTCCCGTGAAATGTCTGAGAAAATTCTGCATAAACTCGCCAATCAGGAGTTATGGCTGAAAAAAGCGTTAAAGTGTCTGGAACGTTTGCATAAAAAAGGAAAAGAACAAACACCTGCGGTTTTAAATCAAAAACTTTACCAGCGCGGTTTTTCCTGGGAAACTATTGAAGTGGCACTAGCAGAGTATCAAAACTTCATCAAAAATATGGAGTCCGGAGATTTTAAAACCCAACCGGAAACGTTCACAACCGAAAACCCATGACTCACAATTGTTGCAATGCATAGACAAGATTTGCAAACTAATTCCGACTCTACTGAAAAGGAATCTTTCAATCAAGCAAATATAAATTCTGGAGAAATTATCAATTCCGAAATAGATCAGCGTTTTCCGGAAAGGTTGAGTAAAGAGCATATCAATACTCTACCGATTCTAGCGTTTGATGGTAAAATTCAGTTAATCACTGAAAGTAAAGATGTAAGTAAAGCAATAAAAATATTGCGGCAGAGCTCTGTTTTGGGTTTTGATACAGAAACACGCCCTACCTTCAAAAAAGGTGAGCAGCACTCAGTTTCACTTTTACAGTTATCCACATGTGACGAAGCATTTTTGTTTCGTTTAAACTATTTGGGGCTTCCTGAGGAATTGGTATCTTTGCTGGCAGATCCCGATATTTTAAAAGTTGGAGTGGCGATTTTGGATGATATCCGGGCTCTTCGAAAAATTCGTAAATTTGATGTACAAGGTTTTGTCGAGTTGTCGAACATCGGCAGTGAACTGGGAATTGTAACTTGTGGCTTACGGAATCTTGCGGCTATTTTATTCGGTGTGCGTATTTCTAAAAAAGAACAATTAACTAATTGGGAACGTCCGGATCTTAACTCAAGTCAATGTCTTTATGCCGCTACTGATGCCTGGATTTGCTTGAAGATGTTCAGTTTTCTCAAAAAAGAAAAAGAGCTTCCGGAAAAAATAGTTTGGAAAATGCCGGAACCACAATCTCCAAAGTCAACACGCAGGCTCAAAAAAAAGAGACGGGAGCAGGAAAATTGATGTTGCCACAAAAACAATGGTATGATTCATCCACAGCAGATCCTGAGCAGGTAAAACGATTGTGCCGAGAGTGGAATTTGAATCAGTTTGTGGCGGAAATACTTTTGCGCAGAGGATACAAAACGCAT
>Ga0208277_1001601_pt1 | contig 13113 bp, 11 predicted proteins | sample ETNtaG_5_FD_185782 | JGI IMG/M metagenome (GOLD analysis project Ga0208277, IMG submission 185782) | Marine microbial and viral communities from oxygen minimum zone, Eastern Pacific Ocean - ETNP201406SV205 (SPAdes) (version 2) | ecosystem: Environmental > Aquatic > Marine > Oceanic ...
GCAAGCGATGGTGAACAATTCGCTGACCAAGATTTACTCATCAAGGTCAACCCAATTAACGATGCTCCACGATTAGATTTAACAGGTCTCGAAGAAATTACTATGAAGATTGGAACCCAACGAACAATCAATCTCATGGCAATTCTAACCGATGTGGATAACCCTAAAAATGATGCATTTATCACCGTGAGTTCTGATGAACAAGGTGGTGCTAAGTACAATCCAATCGATGGAACAATGACACTTAATTTCAAGAAATCAGGGATGCACGTCGTTACGATTAACACAATAGATCAATACGATACCAACACATACACAATGAATGTGGACGTATTCGATTCCTTCCCTCTCTTTGTAGCTAAGGAAAACGATGGCAGTGGCCATTTCTACGTGGACATGGAAGACACTTACATCGGCCAATATCCAACCGCAAACATATTCATGACCGATTCTGCTCCAGTCTTCCAATCTATTACGACGACATGGAACATCTGCAATGATGAAACAGGAACCTGTGATGGTTTGTTTGAAGAAGAACTTGATATCACTCGATCATTGGTTGGATGGAGTACAACACTCGATATTGAATCGATCTTTATGGAAGGAGAACTTGCACGTCCAAGCGGTTCAGTCTACAAGGATTATTATCAAATTACAGTTCGAGCAATCGATACAAATGGCGATGATTACAAGACACTAGCAGGTGTGAAGTGGTATGTTCTCGAGGAAATGCCTACGCCAGAAGATATGGATGATGAAATGCTTCAATCACACATCGATTCACTCAAATCTGAAATCGAGGCTCTGAAGCTTCAAATCGATCAAGCCGAAGAAGGAGAAGACATGACTGCAGTTCAAGAAACGCTCACTGCAAAAGAAACCTCATATTCAACCGCTTGTGAAGATCCGCGTTCTTCTTGCCCAACCGAGGGGGTTCAATCAGGAACTGGTGGTGACGGAACTGGAACTTCTGGAAATCTAATGTTGATTCTAGCAATCGTTGGTGGGGTTCTCTTCCTTGCAGTATCTGTAGGTCTGCTCATGCGACGCAACGATGAAGACAAGGTCTTCGACAATGGTCCAGTTTGGCAAGATGGTGCTCTTCCAATTAATGACACTGTTGCGAACTCCATGTATGGAGGTGCAGCACCGCTGTTCCAACAACAGATGCCTCAGCCAATTGCTCAGCCACTACCTCAGCAGATGCCTCTACCAACACCTCAACCAATTGCTCAACCTATGCCAGTCCCACAAGTACCGGCAGGTCCACCATTGCCAGTAACAGGTCTTCCAGCAGGATGGACCATGGAGCAATGGCAATACTACGGCCAACAATACCTTGATACAATGCAATCTTGAGTCTTTTTCGACTCTATGGCGGATGCTAAAGTCCTAAAGGGGAGGAAGGTGAGGAAACATCATGGCAGATGACGATATTCCTATTGAGGACGTTACTGAAGACGACTCTGAAACGGTCACCATATGGGCTCCTGAGCCTTCTAATGGGGCCGATGGAGTTGTTTCTCTAAGCGTTGACAAGTGGATTGACTCTGTTAGTTTTGAAACGACAGAAGACGTTCCTATTCCAGACCGACTTGTCGATCAAGTCATTGGGCAAGAGGCAGGTTCAGTCGTTATTCGAAAAGCGGCTGAACAACGCCGTCACATGCTCATGATTGGAGACCCTGGTACAGGGAAATCCATGCTCGCACGCTCAATGACCGACCTGCTACCAAAGGATGCTCTTGAAGACGTTCTTGTCTATCCGAATGAGGACGATGAAAATGAACCCCGCGTTCGCTCAGTCCCAGCAGGCCGAGGCGATCGCATTGTCCGTGTACAAAAAGAAGCCATACGAGAACAAAAAGAGAAAGCACAACGAATGCTTCTCATTGGATTCGGAGCTGTTGCTTTCTTACTGGTCATCGTAGCTATTCCAACAGGAGATATTCTTACCTTGCTCTTCGGTATGTTCTTGCTGATGTTTGGATATATGTTCATTCGTAGCCGACTTGGTTCAGGTGATGAAGGAAGAATTCCAAAGGTGCTCGTCAAGCATGAGATCGATGAACGCCCTCCATTCGTGGATGCAACTGCTACTCTCTCAGGCTCACTTCTCGGTGATGTTCGTCACGATCCATTCCAATCTGGTGGAATGGAAACACCAGCCCACGACCGTGTAGAGCCTGGTGCAATTCACAGAGCCAACAAAGGTGTTCTCTACATTGATGAAATCAATCTTCTTCGTCTAGAAGAACAACAAGCACTTCTCACAGCAATGCAAGAGCGTGCCTTCCCAATTTCTGGACGTAGCGAGCGCTCATCTGGTGCCTTGACCAAAACCGAACCAGTTCCATGCGACTTTATTCTCATCGCAGCAGGTAATCTCGATGCGATCCAGGGCATGCATCCTGCTCTTCGAAGCCGTATTCGTGGATATGGGTATGAGGTCTACGTCAACTCAGAGATGCCAGATACAAATCGTAACAGAAAGCGCTTGATTCGCTTTATCGCTCAAGAAGTTCGAAGAGATATCGGGAGTACGAGAGAGATTCCACACTTCGATAAAACAGGTGTTGCTTTGATTCTTCGTGAAGCACAACGACGTGCTGGTCGAAGAGGTAAACTCTCTCTCCGCTTACGTGAACTTGGTGGATTGGTTCGTATTGCTGGCGACTTGGCTGCAGAAGATGGAGCGCCTTACGTTACAGATGCCCACGTACTCGCAGCACGTTCGATTGCTAAACCGTTGGAACAACAAGTTGCTGACAGAATGATTGAACGCAGACAGGATTACGCCCTTATCGTCAATTCTGGTAACAGAGTCGGGCGAGTAAATGGTTTGGCCGTCCTCGGTGCGAATTCAGGCCTTTCCGACTTCTCAGGAATTATGCTGCCAGTCGAAGCATTAGTGACACCATCACAAGGGGGTGGTGGGAAAATCCATGCAACCGGTGGACTCAGTGATCTTGCAAAAGAGAGCGTGACAAACGTTAGCGCCGTAATCAAGAAGTTGACTGGGAAAGATGTTTCTGATTACGACATTCACATCCAGTTTGTTGATACTCACGGTGTGGATGGTGATTCTGCTTCAATTACGATTGCAACGGCAATTATCTCAGCCCTTGAATCAATACCAATTCGTCAGGATTTAGCGATGACAGGTTCACTCTCCGTTCGAGGAGAAGTATTGCCGATAGGCGGTGTAACGGCGAAGATAGAAGCTGCTGCTCGCTCTGGTGTAAAAACGGTCATCATTCCTCGCTCCAACATGCAAGACGTTCTTTTGGATGAGCAATTTGAAGGAAATGTGGAAGTTATCGCAGTTGATACCCTCGATGAAGTCATGGAGCACGCATTGATTACTCACGACCAGAAACAGAGTCTTGTTGATCGATTAGGTGCAGTCATTGACCGTCTAACACCTGATTTGTCTGGTCCTACAACTTCGATTTAATATCGTGGCTTTATCATCGAATTGATAGGTAGGGTTTACTCGCACTAGGTATGGAAGAGCACGAAGGGAAACCCAATCGTGTTGATGCGAGCAGGGGAGCATTGTTCGTTCTCTTCCTAGTAACCATGATCGACATGATTGGATTTGGAATTGTTATTCCTTTTCTAACCTATCTTGTTGAAGATTTAGCAGGAGAACAAGATGCCGCTTCAATCGGTATTTGGGTCGGCCTGCTCATGACATCGTATTCCGCTGCCCAGTTCCTCTTTTCTCCCATCTGGGGGGCACTCTCCGATCGTATTGGACGCAGGCCAGTCCTCATGATTGGGCTTGTCGGCAATACTGTATTCTTCACAATGTTTGGTCTTGCAAATACTCTTGTTATGGCTCTCATGGCACGATTCCTTGCAGGTGTTTTCAATGGGAATATCGCAGTTGCTCGTGCTTACATCGGCGATGTTAGCAATCCTCAACAACTTGCAACTCGAATGGGTCTCATTGGTGCAGCTTTCGGTCTTGGATTTACAATAGGTCCATTCCTAGGTGGAGAATTATCTGCTCCAGCAGAACGTTGGGATCTGTTCAAGGATACTATTTTTGAAACGTATCCCTATCTCTTACCATGTGTTCTAGCAAGTGTTCTATCAGTTATCTCTCTCCTCTTCGCATTCAAATCCCTTCCAGAATCATTACCCATGAATCTACGTGTCGTCGACAAATCTCGGTCCTGGTCATCGACTATGAAGAATTCATTTCGGAATGTAAAGGCGATGATTGGAACCAAACAAATCGGTTCAGTAATGTGGGTGACGTTTCTTTTCATGTTTGGCTTTACAATCATGCACGCAGTTTTCATTCTTTACACACAAATGGATCCTGCTTCTGGTGGATTAGGATTTAGTGAAGCAGAAAACGGTAGAATATTTGCTCTTATTGGGGTTCTAGGAATTTTTACTCAAGGTGGCTTGATCGGACCGCTTTCACGAAAGTATGGGAGTGTCTTTATTCTTCGATTTGGTGCGATTTTAGCTGGAATTGGTCTTGTCCTGGTTCCTTATTCAAATGCAGATCATGTATGGCTGTGGCTCTTCCCAATCACGGGTTGTATTGCGATTGGTAATGGCCTCTTCCAACCATCTTCAAGCACATTGCTCACTGCAATTTCTCGACAGGAAGGATATGAGTTGGGAACTGTAATGGGGGCGCAAGAGTCCTTGTCATCATTCGCTCGTATTCTCGGGCCACTCACTGGAGGATATGTGTGGACAAAGACTGTTGCTAGAACAGATTTTCTTGACTATCATACAGCGTTCCACCTCTGTGGGGTCATGATGTTGTGTGCATTCCTCTTATCCTTCCGTATTTCATTCAAACCTTCATGGAAGCAATCAGATGAATAATTTTCTTCACGTTAAATTCAAACGTGGAATGGTTGAGAGCCATGTATGGACGACACTCTTTCCGTCTTTGATAACAATACATTCCATCGCCGTCTTGGGGGGTTGACATTTGCAGTCATATTACTGACAGTGCTTACCATTTGGATGATTCAACTCGAGGGAGTGCTACAGCCATTTTTCATCGCTTTAGGAATTTATTTCGTTCTCAAGCCAGGTTCTGATTACCTTTCCAAAAATGGATTTCCTCTCGGATTATCTTATTTGACAATGGTTCTTTTGATGCTATTAGTCATCGTATCCGCTGGTTATGTTGCTTATGATCAAGCGAGCGATTTAGCGAACGATGATGATAAAATCGAAGAGTACAATGGTAAACTCAACAAGAGATGGCAGAAGATTAAGTCGGCTCCATTAGTGGGTGGTTCGATAACTGAATCTTTGAATTCAACCAATGGAACGTTGTCAGAAGACTTGGCAGAAATGGGCTTCTTGTCCAAAGATTCCCAAGTTTCGGACTTAATTGGTGATGCAGTTGCAGGCGTAGGTGGACTGTTTGCAACGAGCCTTACAGTGTCCTTCTTCCTTATCTTCATCATTTTTGAAGCGAATTTACTTCCTGGAAGGATCGAAAGAGCATGGCCGGGCGGAGTCTCTGGTAAGGTACAAGATGTCCAAATTCAAATTCAAGAAAGCATCAACACCTATGTTGTAGTCAAGACAGGTGTAGGTGTCGGTACCGCTGTAATTACTGCGATTATTCTCAAATCATTTGGGATTGATTTATGGTTTACCTGGGCTTTACTTACATTCATTTTCAACTATGTACCTTACATTGGTTCTCTTATTGCAACTATTCCTCCAATCATCCTTGGAATTGTAATCTTAGATTCAACCTTCCTGCTTGTTCTAATGACAGTATTATTGTTGGTTAATCAACAAGTTTGGGGGAACATTATCGAAACAAAGTGGGCAGGACGTGCTTTGGATCTCTCTCCAGTATTGCTCCTTCTTGTTACAGCCTTTTCCTTCTGGGTATGGGGTATCATTGGCATGATTCTTGCTATACCATTTACCGTTATCATCAAGATTGTTCTCGAAAATATTGAGCCAACAAGACCGATTGCTATCCTGTTGTCAGAACGGGCACCATCGATCGATGAGGCTTGGAGAGAGGCAATGAAAGATGGTCGAATTTCGAACCATGAAAGCCGTTCACTTGAAGAAATACAACGAGTGTTGGGTCTTAGCGATAGGGCGATGGCTCGAGTTGGAGCAAAGCACGCAATAGAGCGTAGCCTGCGAAGAAACAGAATTACGCCAGAGCAATTCACATATGTTGAGGTGGCAACCGATATGCTCTCAGATGATAGCTACAGTCTTCAATTGAACAGTTTCAACATCGATTCTGGTAGGTTGACAAAGAGCAATCGTCTCGTTCTTGAACGGATTTTAGGCGTTCTTGAAGAAGAAGAGTGATCAAAGGATTTCTGTTAGAATCTTCTCGAGTTCTGTATTGATCATCAGGATGAGAGTTCCAAATTCTGGTGGAATGTTTGGATCTTCATAGAGTTCTTCAAGTTTTGATTGAGACATTGCAATTCGAACGTCGAGTTTCTTCCCCTTGTTCAATAACCAGTTGTCGCAAGTCTCTTTTGCTTGCTTACGAATATTCCGAGGTACCTTGGGGTCATCAATTTGGTTAATGACAGTCGCCACTTGCTGTAGTCGTGTTTCTACGTCCATAATGTCATCTCCACGGAAAACCGCTCTGCTCTTATCTTGTTGTGGGCCGTCTTTAAGTTCATTGGCGACATGGACAATACAATGGATATTGATTCAGACCTTATTCTTGGATGGACAAGACTGGGGGTTCTCATGGTTTGTATGGGCTGGGCAGCTTGGTTTGATCATAAAGATCGAAGAGTTTCTAATCAACACTGGATTGTTTGGGTCAAGCCAGTTATCTTCATCTGGTCACTTGATTTATTGATACAAGGGGCTCATTGGAGCATCTGGCTAACCGCCTCTGCAATCATTGCCTATGCAAGTGGTTCTGTCATAGGCCGGCCAACATTGAAAGACGCAAAAGCAGGAAATCGAATGGATCAGATGGTTCTTTCTTGGTATCTCATATCAATAATCGGACTCGTTGCAGGTGCAGTACATTTTTCCTCAAGCCATCCTCTTGATGTTCTCTTAGGGGATGTTACAGGTGATGCTGCTCTGTGGTGGTCCTACATAGGAGCCCTTTTCGTTCTCTTTGTCATCGATTTAGCATGGAGAATGCGCTTCATTCATGGGGGCGCAGATGCAAAGGCATTGATGTGGGTAACTCTCCTTTTCCCATCTTGGTCTGAACTACCTGTTCATTCAGAGACGTACATGGATGAAGTAATTCTTCATCTTCCACCATCGCTTAGTTTACTGATTTGGGGTGGCTTATTCTTTTTACTCATTCCTTTCATTTTACTCATTAGAAATCTTGCATCAGGAAACATCCGATCATTTTCTGATTTAACCATGGCTTGGATTTCGTTATCAGTCCCTCTTTCGACTGCTCAAAATAGGCACGCTTGGATTCTTACCGATACAATGGAATTACCAAATGGAGATTTGAAAATTTATCATCGAAGGAGGGCTCCTCGCCAGTCCCCGTCAGAGGATGAGGTTCGACATCATATAGAAAAATTAGAAAAAGAAGGGGTCAGAAATGTATGGGTCAGTTTGAAACTGCCCTTGTTACTCTTCTTATGGCCAGCAATACTACCGTTGTGGTTGTTTGGAGATCCAATGGCACTGGTTCTCCCAGTGCTATTGCCTTGAGATCAAACGCCCTTTCGTTCCATGTTTTTGGGACGCAGTCCCTTGTAGCCACACTTACGACAGCGTGTGGCTCGCCAAGCATTACGAGCATTACATTTCATGCAAATCTTAACTCGAAGCAAGCGCTCCTCTGCTTCAGGGAATCTAGCCATGACGTTGCGACCCACTTCCTCTATTTAATCGCAACCACCTAATCAGACAATACTGGATGCCATCTTTGAAACCCTATTGACCCATGCGAGTGTTATGCGCATTGTGAGGTTGCCTGGCATTCACCATGATGCGAATGCAACCCTTCTAATTGGTAATAATTCGGCAGTGTTGATTGATTCAGGCACTGCTTGGTACCAATTGTTGCAAGAAGAACGAATCAGAGGGCAGTTGGGAGAATCTATTTCACTGAGTAAAATCATTTTGACTTCAAGGAGATATCCTTTCAGTGGAGGTGCAAAAGCCCTCTCTGAATCATTTGAAATACCTGTTTTCATTCATGAGACTGCTCAATTATCGCTTGAAAGTGGTGACTTTTTCACGACATGGGCAAATCGGTATGATTCTGATATGCCCGTTTTATCCACCTCAGCAATCAATTTTTCAGAACCACTTCGCTTAGATGATTCTCTCATCGAACTGCTGGAAACTCCTGGGCCGAGTTCAGATAATATTTCTGTTCACATTCCTTCTGTAAAGACGGTCATAGCAGGGGCACTCTTCCCGCGAGCGGATCGTCCTCTTCGATGGGATGTACCGACAGGTAACCTCATTCAAGGAATTGAGAGTTTGCGATTGATCCAATCGCTATGTCCTGCGAAATTAGTTCCGATGCATGGTCCAATTTTGCAAGGTGAAGAACACATCTTCTCCACCATTGAACGTCATTGTGAAGCTTTGGAGAGTATTGCGTCGAATGATGGAGTTGCACCGAGGGCTTGGCCTCGCTCAGCACCAACGTCGTTGTGGTGTGAACCAGTTCCTTCTTGGCCGAGAACAGAGAAAGAACAAACTGACTAATCATACTCCTGCCATTAATCGGATTTGAGATTCAGCTTGTTCTCTTTGCTCGTCGAGTTTCTGTCTTTCTTTGAGTCTACGTAGCATCGTATTTTCTCCAAAAGATGTGGATGCGTCATGCGATTGTTGCAGAAGTCCATTTCGTTCAAATGTGCATTGTTCCCATCCAGATTGAATGCGTATTGAATTCCTTTCACTTCGTATTGAAGAGATTGATCTGTTGGTTTCAAACAAGAGATGAGGTTGTGAAGCGTCACTGAATCGCCATATCTTGCCATCTGCATCAGCAATCAAAAGAGCGAGTTCCTCATCGGAATCTAAACACATTGCCCGTAGTGCAGAATCACTTATTGATACACTCTTTTCTAGAGCCAGGTTAGGAACTGCAAGAATATGGAGTTGACCTTTTCCATCGCCAACAAACATTTTTTCTACATTACCATCATCATTTTGCATTCCTAAAATAACAGTAGCAATACAATGAAGTTGGAGTGTTCTTCTGTTCTGTTTAGTTTCCCAGACAATCATTCCATCATCCATTGCAATGCAAGTTCCTTGGCTAGTGACAAGACTTCGAACGGGTGTTCTTTGGTTACGCATACCTTGCTACTGAGTGCAGACGGTATTGTTGCTTTATGATAGGTGTAAGTGAAAAGTGAAAGTGAACATCAATACATGTCATCATTCTTGTTTTCCTTCTTCCAAGTTCTGTAACAGGATTTGCAAACGCGTACTCGTCCCTTGGTGGCGGTGAAGCTTCCACTTCCCCACATTTCTGTAGCATCATCAAATGATAATGATCGCCCGCCTAACTTTTTGTCAGCCCATTTGTCGCAAGATTTGACAGCGCACGGAGTTTCACCGACATTCTTCTTTGCTTTCGCTTTGTCATCTTTACCAGAATCAGCCTTGGTCTTGCGTGCACGTGCTTTGAAGCCCATGCTTGACCCTATGATTGCCTATTCATCAACTTTAGGTTCTTATTGTTGGGAACCTTTGCTTAGTTGAGCCAACAATCCTTCTATCAGGCGCAGCAAACCTCGAAGGGTAACTTCAGAAACATTTGCAATTGAACAGATGTCTGATTGAGTTCTTGGAGATCCTGATTCATTTGCTGCTTTGTATATCAGTGCAGCAGCAACGCCCATTGGTTTCTTGCCTTGCCAAATATCTTCATGCGGCTTAATCAATGACCAAAGATGCAAAACTTGTGTTCTCAATGGAGGGGGGAGTTCTAACTTGGACATGAATGGGTCAAAGTACTGATCTGGTGAACTGATTGAGTGCATGTTGAGCATTCTTGATACTTGTCGAATCAGGCGTGATAGTTCTTTTTCTTCGATACTAAACTGTTCAGCAACGTCTGGGATTTGGCGTGGCATATTCTCTTCTCGAGCAACAAGGTATGTGCATGCTGCAGATACGCCTGCAATCGAACGCCCAGTTACGTAGCCTTTGTCTGAAAGACGTCGATACAATCGAGCCGCTTCTTCTTGGAGAGCCTTTGGCAGTTGAGATCTATCTCGGATGAACTGATTTGCTTTTACGAGATTTCTCTCACGACTCTTTCGAGTTTTGGAACGTTCATCGATAATTCGTCGTCTTCGCCATTCTCTGCGACTTTGGCTCGATATGCCCAATCGACTTGCTGAACCTGAGTTTAGGTCCTTGATGTCAATCGTTGTATTCAATCCCTTATCGGCAAGTGTGTAGGTCATAGGAGCGCCTACTCGAGAACGATCTTCGCCCTTATCTCTCTTTGTCCATTCCGCTCCTGGGTCGGGTACATTTTCTTCTACGACAAGACCGCAGCTGTTGCATGTAACCTCGCCTCTTGAAATATCTAGGCTCCAGTCAACGGCTCTACATTCTTCGCAGGGACTTGTGTGTCCTTCGAGAACTCTTCTTTCTTGATTGGTATCGTTTCGCTTGTTGTTTCCGTAACTTGCACTCATCTTCTCAACCTCGGGTTTACTAATTGTCTAACGCATTATATAAATCTTTGTATTACTTGATTCAGTAATTATGCCTCGGAACATCCTTTTCTCAGTGGGAGTGCGAACATTCCTTGTTGGTAGTAGGAAGATTGAACGACAGTATATGAACATGTGTTCAAAATACCCATAATGTCCCAAACCACTTGACAAATTCAGAGGGTATAGTTCAAGGACGTTCTTGAGTGACATGAGTTTGATTGACATGCCAACAACCGTAATATTAGGAGCGCAATGGGGCGATGAAGGGAAAGGAAAACTCGTCGATAGACTTGCGGAACAGGCGTCTTGGGTTGCACGCTTTCAAGGCGGTAACAACGCAGGCCATACTGTAGTAATTGGTGACCGTGTACTCAAGTTCCATCTTCTTCCATCTGGAATAACACGTAAGGAATGTTCACTCATCCTCGGGGATGGAATGGTTATCGACCCATGGGTTCTGAATTCTGAACTTGAAAATTGGATTGAAACAGGTGGTGATGATCCCAAGGGCAACCGTCTGTTTGTATCGGAGCGCGCTCACATTATCCTTCCCTATCACAGAGCAATGGATAGTCTTGACAAAACAATTGGAACAACCGGTCGCGGAATTGGTCCAGCTTATTCTGATAAAATCAATCGAATCGGGCTGAGATTTGGAGACCTTTCAGAAATTGTAAACGATCCCTCTTGGGCACATTCAGCAACAGAGCGAATGAATCGTTCTCTCGAGGCTGCTGGGTCAGATGTTCGTATAGATGCACAATCGTTACAGAATGAAGTACAATGGATTCATGGAATTTATGAATCAAGTATCGCTAACACAGGCTTAATGCTTGATAACGCTCTGAAACTTAATGAGCACATCATTCTCGAAGGAGCACAAGGATGCCTTCTTGATATTGATCAAGGGACCTTCCCATACGTGACATCTTCAGTTACTTCAAGAGGAAACGCTACTCACGGAGCAGGAATTCACCCTGGTCATGTCAGTGATGTTATCGGCATCACAAAAGCATACATCACTCGTGTTGGAAATGGAGCAATGCCGACTGAACTCGAAGATGCGGATGGCGATCACCTTGGCACAGTTGGTCATGAATTTGGAACAACTACCGGCCGTAAGCGTCGATGCGGTTGGTTTGATGCAGTTGTCATGCGTCATGCGCATCGAATCAATGGATTCACTTCACTCGCACTAACCAAACTGGATGTACTTGGCGGTCTGGATGAACTCAAGATATGTGTTGCTTACGAATTAGATGGCGCTGAAATCACTGAGATGCCGAGTAGTGCATCTGCTCTTGCTCGTTGTAAACCGATTTATCTGACCGTTCCTGGTTTCGAATCCAAGACTCTTGAAGAGTGGCTGGTTGTTGCTCGACATGCAAACGAAAACGGTCTTGGAATCTCTTCACTTCCACAAGCAGCTCAAGATTATGTCAGACAGTTGGAATCGATTCTTGGTATTCCTTGTTCAAGTGTGGGTGTTGGTCCAGATCGTGATGCAACCATTGACTGCAACTGAACATATTGAATGAAACACTCAAAAGGAAGCGTTCACACGGACGGCTACAGGGGCGCTTAGCTCAGTTGGAAGAGCGTCTGGTTTGCAACCAGAAGGCCGGGGGTTCAAATCCCCCAGCGTCCACCATCCCTTTGTGGTCTCGCAGTGAGCGGGTTTTGTTGTCAAACTACACGACGCCGCTGCGTCTGAACCCCTTCGGGTTTAGACTCACAAGGATTAAATCAAACACTTGCTTTAATTTAATTGATGACAGGATGGATCTCTGCTTTGATTGCATCATTATTTGGTGCTGGAGAAGAAGTTGGAAAAATTCTTGAAGAAGAATAATTGACAAGTGTTCTAGAGTTTCGTCTGTTTTGTCACTTGTTGTTCACTGGCCTTTGCAGTTCCTACAAAGAGATCTTTCGGCGATTCGGATTCCATCATGTATACGTCTTCCACATATTTTGCATATGTCTTCTCGCATTGATTTGCAAATGTGGCAATATCCACTTGTGGTTGGAGCTCCGCATCTTCGACATCCAAGCATAGTGTATATTCGCATCTAGAGTTAATAAAGGCGAAATTGTTCTGACCGTCGTGTTTATAAACCATGGACGTTTTTTTATTCACACAATTATTCTTAAAATTTGGAGGTGATAAAATGGAGAATGGAATACAAAGAAACTCAAAAATAATTGATAAGAAATTATTCGAAGTCGACCCTGATCTTCAGGCAGTCTGTCCTGAGTGTGAGTGCGAAGGAATCTATGAAGTTGACTTAACTGGTGTATTAGTTGTTGGTCCGAATGGCCCAGAAATTTGCTTCTGGGGGCGCTATCCGAACCATCGAAAACTTACTAGGAAACCATTGATAGAACCTGATTTAGACGTCGTCTGTTCTCATTGCGGTCATGATATGTTTCTTGGGGAGTTGGTCGA
>Ga0208277_1001602_pt1 | contig 13112 bp, 10 predicted proteins | sample ETNtaG_5_FD_185782 | JGI IMG/M metagenome (GOLD analysis project Ga0208277, IMG submission 185782) | Marine microbial and viral communities from oxygen minimum zone, Eastern Pacific Ocean - ETNP201406SV205 (SPAdes) (version 2) | ecosystem: Environmental > Aquatic > Marine > Oceanic ...
ATCAGGTCACCTTTAGCTATGGCGAGGTTATTTTTTCTCCAGTTTAATAATTTTTTAAGGTAGTTCTGTGCATCTAATTCTCTTTCATTAAGACCATGCCCCGTAAAGGCATTTTTGTCATCATTTGGCCATCCTCCGGGGAAGTCTTTACGGAGTTCACCATGGTCGTCAGTACTGGCCATGGCAATTTCCGTACCATAGTAAATCTGAGGTATGCCCCGAATCGTACAGATGATGGACATTGCCATCTTATACAGGTCCATTCGCTCATTCAATAGTGAGTATATCCTAGCCATGTCATGGTTTCCAGCAAATACCACTAGGTTATATGGGTTACCATATTGGAAATCATTTGCCAAGACACGAAAAATATTTCCAATGCCACTATCCCAAGTATCTTTCTCCAAGAGGCCTTTAATTAGGGCATTTTGTAATGGAAAATCCATCATGCTTGGAATGAAAGAAACATAATCATCATGTCTTTTACTATCTTTTTGCCAGTAAGAGACCATGGTAGAGTTGGAGGACCATTCTTCACCCACAAAGTTAAAATTTGGGTATTCAGTCGCTAATCTCATGCTCCAAGTAGAAAGAAAATCTTTATCAACATAAGGATAGGTGTCAACTCGGAAACCTGAAAGATTTGCATATTCAATCCACCAAATAGAGGCTTGTATGAGGTATGTTTCAAGTAGCTCATTTCTTTGATTTAGATCTGGCATTGATTTTACAAACCAACCATCTGTAAATAGATTTTTTTCAGACTTGGTTAAATGAGGGTCATGTACGGATTCATGGATATGGTTTGTTCCAATGAATTTTCCACCATTATTGATCCAATCCTCAGATGGCAGATCATCCATCCACCAATGTCCAGATCCAATATGATTTAATATTAGATCCTTTATGATTCCTATACCTCTTTCACGTGCTTTTTCTGACAACTCCAAGTAAAGTTTGTTATTCCCAAAACGTGAATCAATGTTATAATAGTCTGTGGTCGAATATCCATGATATGAATAGGTTTTTTGATCATTCTCAAGGACTGGGTTTAACCATAATTGAGTAAAACCCATTTGCTCTAAATAGTCTAATCTGTCAATGATGCCTTTAATGTCACCACCATGTCTTCCATCTTTATCTTTCCTTCTTGATTTTTCTTTTAGACCAGATACATCATCATTTTTTTTATCACCATTTGCATAGCGATCAGGAGTTATCAAATAAATAACATCCCCTGGATCAAACCCTTTTCTATTTTTGGAATTTGAATCCCTTTCATGCAACACGTATCTATACTCAGCCTCCACTTTTCCTAATCTAATGAATTGGATGTCAAAACTTCCTGTAACTGCATCTTTCAGGGAGAGGTCAATGAACATATAATTATTATTCTCCATTCGATTTACCCTCAGGATCTCTACGCCTTCATACTCGATTTGTGGTTGTAGGAAAGATATGTTCCTACCATGGACCATTAACTGCAATTTCTCTGACTCCATTCCAGTCCACCAAAATGGTGGTTCCAAGTGTTCTATCTCATAGGCCATTATATTGGTGACCAAACAAGATATTGCAATGGTCAATGATTTAATTTGAACAATGATTTTTTTCATGATCCAAGGAGGAAAAATTTCTATTCCAATCATCGCATATTGCTAATTTATATATTCGTATATCATCATTAATTTTAACATAACTAGTATCGCCATACCTTAAATATATGATTCTAATAAGCTCAATGATTGTGATTGAAATGTTGGCGCATACCTTTTCAGACTTGATAATAGATATATATAATTATAGGGAGCTGTAATACGATTGCTTTGAGAAGATACATTCTCCCTAACCTACTTAACTCAAACTAATATGGTACCAATGAAAAAAATACTCAATCTCGTTTTACTCTTTTCTTTTTGTCTTGGAATGGAGTCCAAAAGAAAAACATACGATATTCTAATATTGAATGAGGAGATCAACATAGATGGATTTTTAAATGAGTCCATATGGAGTAAAGGGTCTCCTATGACAAACTTCATACAAAAAGATCCACAGCCAGGAGCTCCAGCAAAAAATAACACGGAGGTGAGAATCGCCATAGATGATGAATATGTTTATGTAGGAGCATACCTTTTTGATAGTTCACCTGATTCGATAGCACGTCAAATAATTAGACGAGATGGTTGGGGATATTCAGACTGGTTTGCAATGGGAATAGATAGTTACTTTGATAGGAGAACCTGTTTTGGCTTTTGGGTCAATCCAAGTGGGTCAATGAGGGACGTGTTGCATTACAATGATACGGAAACCGATAATTCTTGGGATGCAGTTTGGGAGGCAGAGGCAGTCATACACGAAAATGGCTGGTCTACTGAGATGAAGATACCTCTATCCCAACTAAGATATAATCCTTCCAATGAAGATCAAGTTTGGGGACTTAATTTTTATCGAAAAACAGCACGTTATGGAGAAGAAAGTTTTTGGGAACCCATCCTGATGGAGACCAAGGGCTTTGTTTCACAGTTTGGAAATCTAACAGGACTTAACCTGCCAAAACAAAAAAAACGCGTTGAAGTATTACCCTATATTGCTGGCAAGAACTTATTAGAAGAAGGTTCAATTAATGACCCCTACTGGGAACAAAATAATTTGTCTGGAAATATGGGAGTTGATTTGAAAGTTGGAGTTGGTTCTAATTTCACTTTGACAGGAACAATTTTCCCAGATTTTGGACAGGTTGAGGCAGACCCAGCAAATTTGAATTTATCAGCCTTTGAAACATTCTTTGAAGAGAGGCGTCCATTCTTTTTGGAAGGAACGGACATCTTCCAGTTTGGAAAGACACGTTCTTTTTCTTCTGGGGGTTCGAATTTATTTTATTCTCGTCGAATTGGTAGAGAGCCTAGAGGATATATATCTGATGAAAATACTCAATTTGAGGATTATCCCTCACAAACTGATATCATCACTGCTCTTAAATTTAGTGGTAAGACTAAAAATGGTATTTCCATAGGTATCTTGGATGCAATAACTCAAGAAGAAAAGGCCTTTTATATTGATTCATTGGGAAATGAAAGATCGCAATCCATTGAACCGTTTTCTAATTCATTGGTTTTACGATTGAAAAAAGATATGAGGGATGGCAAGGTTGTTTTAGGAAGTTTCATGACACATAAAACAAATGACCTTTCATCAATCTACTTAGATTCATTATTCCTAAAAGATGCTCTTGTGATGGGTGCAGACTTTGAGTACGCACTCCCAGATCCATCCTGGGTATTAAGTGGATATGCTGCAAAATCAAATATTAGAGGACACTCGAATATCATTACTCAAATTCAAAATAGTTCAAGCCATTATTTTCAGCGTCCTGATGATGATATCTTTGTTGATAGTTCTTTGACAAGTCTAGAAGGTATGGGGTCTGAAATTAGTCTTACCAAAATCTCAGGAAAAAATGTAAAGGGCTCAATGACATTTGGTCAATCCAGTCCTGGTTATGACTTGAATGAGTTAGGATATATGAGGTCAGCAAACCTTAAAAAGTTTAATAGTTCAATTGAGTATGAAGACTTTGTACCAAAAAAATATTGGCAGGTATTATCTTTAAGTGTTGGTACATGGCAAGATTGGGATTATGCATGGGATTATGGAAGCTCAGGTATGAATTCTGATATGTGGATACGCTTTCATAATTGGCATACGATGTCATTTGAATTTGGCAAGTCATTTGGTGGGATAAGACGTAACCTTACAAGAGGGGGTCCGGTTGCAAAAAGTCCAACCTTTTATCGATACGTCATTGCATATAGAACAGATAGAAGAAAAAACATCAATGCATTCATTCGATTTGGGAATAGGGATGCTGTAGATGGAGAATATGATAAATCAATCAGAACTGGAATCAATTTCAGACCAAATCCTCAATGGGAGATTGAGCTTGATGTGTTTAAAAATAAAGAGTTTGATACGGATCAGTATGTCACAACAATTTCAGACCCCATTGCTACTGATACCTATGGTTCAAGGTATATTTTCACGGACATAAGTGCCGAATCCAGCGGTCTAACACTTGAGGCAAGTTTCATAAAGTCACCGACATTATCTTTTCAATTTTTCTTACAGCCAGAGTTTTCTAACTATGGTTATGATGGTCTTAAAGAATTTTTGAACCCTGGTCAATATGATTATATGTACTATGATGAGAATCAAATCAGTGAAATTGATGATAGCACAATCGAAATAGATCCAGATACAACTGGCCCAGCTCCGTCATTCCTTTTATCAAGTGACTATATGAGAGGGTTCAATTTCCTTTCTCTGCGATCAAATTTCATTTTGAAATGGGAATACAGACCTGGATCATCCCTTTTCTTCGTTTGGCAGCAACAAAGAGATCATTTTGAGGTTACAGATAATAGATTGAATCTTAATGATGGTTTTGAAAAATTGATGAATTCACAGTCAATCAATACTTTTATGGTGAAAGTGGCTTATTGGCTTAGTTCTTGATTTTTACAACATAATCAAGTCTTAATTCCTCAAGAAGATCGTCATATCCAAGGCATCTTCCCTTCAGTATTGTAGAATCTCCAATGCTCAAATTAGACTTGACTGAAGAATCCGTAGAGCATATCAAACGATGGTCAAGGATAACAAATGAGCTATCAAAACCAGTGACCTTGCCCCTAAACTGTACGACCTGATTAATCAATTCAGTTCCTTCATTCATTTGGAATCTCCAAATCAGATCATGGGAGTCAGTGATGAGTATTGGTTCTTTTGCCTTGTAATCAGGTTTTAGGGATTTGGTATAATATGCAAATGCAACCAGCGCTACCAATGGCAACACGGAACGAAATATTTTCCAATTCATTTCAGCGCGCGTCATTTCAATCGAATTTTATAATAACATAATAACGTGGTTCAATTACACCCCTTTCTCTCTTATCAAGTATTTCGTATTTGGTATAACCATAATAACTTTTTATGAGGTCAATATACTGCTCTAAGGTTTTTTCCCTCTTTTTATTTGTCAACCTTGTGTGGTTTCCTCGCTGTTCAATAAAGGTCAAGGTGTACTTGTCTTTATCATTCTTATCCTTTCTCATTTTGCTTAAGAATATTCTATCTTTGCTCATATTGACCTCATTACCAAAATAATCAATAGGAGATGAACAACTTGATGCGATTAGAATCACAGGTAATAGTCTACATATTGCTGAAAATTTTTTATATGAATTAAACATTAAAATAAATAGGATAGTTTGTTCTAGGAATAATCTATTCAAATTCAAAATAATTATATGGCTTGAAAGGTGTAATTGAAAATATTTTCCATTTATTATCCACTTTTCTGAATGAGTACATAGCAGCACCTGTAAAATAGTTAGAATTATTCTTATCTATTCTTGAATACATGGCATTAACAAGAGCAATACCTTCATTCAATATTTTAACATTCATTTTTTTCCAATCTTTATGAGAATGGTCTCTAGGAAGTTCTTTTCTCAATTTTTTCAATAATTTTTTTAATTCACGAGTGTTCATTGCTGTTTTTATGTCCTTATGGTCGTTGTATGAAAAAGGAAAGCAAAAATAAGAATCAAGGTCATCATATTTTTTATCTTTAATGACATAATTGTGGTCAACCATGATATTCAATATTTTATTATTTTCTATCTCATTAGGGAGGACCACGGAGACGAGGCATTGGAAAATTAGAATTGAGTAAATGTTTTTCATATTAAGTTTATCTGGTAAAAATATTTCTAAAGAATTCATCTAGATATTAATGGAAAAAAAATGAGATTATGATATTAAACTACTTCATATAATTATTTTATATGCCCGATAATTTAGTTATTCAGAAAGTTTTATAATCATAGAGTAGTTTATTTATTGATATATAGATTAAATGGTGTTCAAAAACCTTATTTTATTATTTTTCATTAGTTTTACCTTTGGCCAACCGGTCCTTGAGGAGTTTTATTATGGGGATGTCGATCGACAATATTATTTATACATCCCTCAATCAATAGAGCCTGAATCTCCTCTGGTATTCGTCTTTCATGGATTCACTGGTTCTGCTGAAGGTATAATGGAATATTCTGGTATGAATGAGGTTGCAGATCAAAATGGGTTTGCGGTCTGTTATCCGCAAGGCTTGCAAGACGATCAAGGTAATACATTTTTTAACGTTGGGTACTCCTTTCATTGGAATCAAACGGTCGATGATGTCGGTTTTGTAGTAGCTTTGGCTGAATATTTACAATCTCATCATAATTTGAGTGAGGTCAATACGTTTAGTACGGGAATGTCAAATGGTGGCGAAATAAGTTATTTGCTTGCTTGTGAGGCATCTAATCATTTTAGAGCAGTTGCTCCAGTTGCCGGTACAATGATGCAATCGTGGTATCAAACTTGTGCACCTGAGATTGCAACACCTATTCTTGAGATCCATGGTACCAATGATAACGTGAGTTGGTGGAACGGCGATATCCAAGATTTAGATGGCTGGGGACCATATATGGGAATAGACGATATTATTCAGCTTTGGAGGGATATTAATAATACTGAGTTTGTTATTTATGATACATTGCCCGACATATATCAGAGCGATGGAAGTTATGTTGTAACTGAAAAATATAAAGAGGGAATAAATGATAATGAAGTTTGGCTCTATAAGGTAATAGGTGGTGGGCATGATTGGCCAGGAGCATTTGGTAATATGGATATTAATGCTAGTGAGCTAGCATGGGAGTTTTTCAATCAATTTTCTCTTTCTTATGTAATAGGCGATATTGACTATGATGGTCAAATAAATGTTAACGACCTATTGTTTATCTCAGATGCAATATTACTAGAAATGGACTATGATTTTATATTTGATCATAATAACGATAATCAGGTGGATATGAATGATTTTTATTCAATCATTGCTATTATTTTTGGACTAGGCTAGTGAGTATCTATATACAACCTTATGGGAAGGTGATGCTTTATATTTCATCCGAACTTAATGTATTGATTTTTAATTGACGAACTATGAGAACGAAGAAACTATATTCTTTTGGTTTTTATATGTTAGCAACTATTTTAGTATTTATTTCATCTAGTTGTTTACATAATTATGAGCCTGTCATTAGTTCAATAATTGCGGATCCAAATCCAGCGCCATCAGGAAGTACTGTTACCTTGATATGTAAGGCAAACGATGATGATGAGTCAAGCATGATGAAGAATGAGAGTCTAGATTATAGTTGGTCTTGTGCCTTTGGTGAAATAGAATCACCAGATAATGACCAAAATGCAATTTGGGTGGCGCCAGATAAGCCAGGAGAATATTCTGTATCATGCACTGTCTCAGATCAGTTCAATGGTATGGATATACTAACAATTGATATTTCAGTTCAATGAATATAATTAAGTATCTATGTCTAATATTTTTTGTTTTTATCTTGACCTCAAATTGTGAGATGAAAAATAATCCTGTTGAAGTTATTTCTCTTATTGCCAGTGATTCAATTGCACGATCCTTAGATACTGTAAATTTTGCTTGTGAAGCACAAGATAGCGATGGTGATAAATTATCATATGAATGGCAGTCTTCTAGTGGTACGATACTTGCAAATCGTGATTCTGCTCGCTGGATAGCCCCAAATAAAAGCGGTTATTATCAAGTCACTTGTAAAGTTGTAGATGGTATAGGTTCTTCGGACGCTAGAACTGTTACCATTCGTGTGGTAGGTGGAATAATTAGTGGTATTGTAACAAATGCAGTAGATGGTTCCGTTCTAGAGGGTGCTTTGGTAACAATTGGTGAAGAATCAATGACCACCGATGATAATGGCCAGTACGAGTTCTATCTTTCGTTAGAAAGTGGAACCTATGATGTGTCCTCAATTTTAGATCTTTTTTGTCCATATGACGGTTATTTTGAGATACCTGATGATAACATTTCCAATTCATTTATCTTTAATTTTTCATTAAGCCCTTTTCCTGAGCCAGGTGAGATCAGAATGGTGCTGAATTGGGGTGCAACTCCTAGGGATATGGACTCACATCTAAAGACTCCTGAAATTGAGGGGAATGTCCATCACATAATGTATAGTAATAGAGGTAGTTCAGATTCTGCACCATATGCGACCTTGGATGTTGATGATACGGATGGATATGGCCCAGAAACAATGACAATCAAACAATCTTTTAGTGGTACATACATCTATTACATTTATCAATACTCGTCAACAGGAAGTCTTCAAGAATCAGGTGCAAGCATACAGGTGTTCAATAGTCCAACTTGTGATGGAGAGAGGATTCAAGTACCTAAGGATGGAAGTGGTAGATACTGGTATGTTTGTAACATAGATGGAGATAGTGGTGGTATAACAGTTGTAAACCAGATACAAAATTCAGAGCCATCGTATGAATAATGAAGTTTTAATTTTTCTTGACTACTACAATCGTTATATCGTCTTGATTTCTTAGGTCACCTAGCCATGCAGTACCGAGGTCTAAGAGGGCTTGTTTCTGATCCTCTGCATTTTGAGTACCATTGGCTTGAACACAGTCCATCACTGGTTGGTAGTCTAGCATCTGATTGGAGATATTTGTCGCCTCGGGTAGCCCATCTGAAATAAATACCAGAGAGTCACCTTTTTTAAAATCAATTTCCACAAGCTCAAATGTTTCATCCTGCAAGCTACCTAATGGAAGGCCTTCTATCAATATCTCATCTACTTTACCCGTATCGGAATGATAATGATAAGCAGGAGGCATGGCAGCAGATGTAAACTCAACCTTGTCATCCCAAAAGCGTGCTACGTTTATGGCCATTCTATTCCAACCAAGATCGATATTTTTTATGACTCTATTCAGTCGTTTGGTTACATCATTTGGTGGAATAGATGGGATACCATAGAGTCCTGCTTTTGTAATACTAACCATCATTCCTGCTGTCATCCCATGACCTGTTGCATCTCCCACCACAACGTATAGACTCTTATTATCTTTTTCTGGGAAGAAATCATAGTAATCACCTCCAACTTCAGATGCTGTTTGAATGGTTGCAGCGATATCTAAATCTAATATGTCTGGAGTTGAGTCGGGTAGCATATCCATTTGAAATTGGCGTGCCTCTTCTAATTCTTCCTCTTTACGTTGCTCTTCCATTGCGTGAGCATGTAATCTACGTTGTCTACGTATGTAGCCAACGATACCAACACCTGTTGTTGCAAAATAGATAATGTAGGCCCATGTTGTCTCCCAAGGTGCGGGGTGAATTCTAATATTTAAAGAAGCCCCTTCTTTATTCCAGACTTCATCATTATTTGAACCTTTTACACGAAAGGTATAATCTCCAGGAGGGAGGTTCGTATAACTAGCATATCTTCTATCATTTGAATAGTGCCAATAATCATCATATCCTTCCATCATATAAGCATGTTGGTTTCTTGATGGATTACGAAAATCGATTGCTGCAAAGTTGAATGATAAATCTTTTTCATAATAGTATATATTGTATAATTCGTTACTATTATTTGATTTGTGGACAGCAAAGATTGAATCACTCTTTGAAAATGATTCAATGAGTATGATAGGTTCATTTGGATTATCTTTCAATGTATTTGGATTAAAATAGTTTGCGCCAGAAAGACCTCCAAAGAATAATGTTCCATCATCGCCTTGAGCAAATGATTCTGAATTATACTCAAAATTTTGTATGCCATCTGCTATTCCAAACTGTCTAAAGCTTTCAGATTTTGGATCAAACCTAATAATTCCATAGTTGGAAGACATCCACAAGTACCCTGATTTATCTTCAAATATGCAGTAGAGATACGAGTTGGGCAAGCCATCATTGATACCATAGTGCTTGATGTCTCCTGTTGACATATCATAACGCGTGAATCCTTCACCATAAGTAGTCAACCAATACATACCATCGCTTGATTGATTGATATGAGTAAATGTTCCAAATCCAGGAATCTTTTTTTCTGCTGTTAAATCATCATATAGAGTGTCAACACTAAAGTCTTTGTATGATACTGAGAGAAGCTGATGAGCTCGTCCAAACCTACCACCGCCATTTTTTATGAAAAGATAGGAATCAGCATTGTTTTTATTCGAATTAAAATAATATCCTCCAATATTGAAAACATCTTTCAAATTTTTCTGGATTGAGGAAGCATCAACCCATAGAATGCTATCTTCTTCGAAACTTACCCACCAGGTTTTTTTCGATGAGAAGATCCAAAACTTATTGTCCTTACCAAGAATGAATCCATTGATATCCCCAGTTTCTTTGATTGAAACATTTGATCGCTTCCATACACTTTCAAAGTTCATTTTATTTTTGTCAGAGACAAATAAATCGTACATTGTTCTACCCCAGATTCTACCCTCTGAATCCTCAGCAATATACCACATGGAAATGCCACGCTCTTCATTGGCATTTGGAGTGACATGATTTGTCACCAAATTAGTTTCCATATCAATGACATCAATGCCATTACCACGATAGACACTACCTGTCCATAGGTTTTTATCACTATCGATGAACAAACCCCACATTTCATTGAACGATGATTGGACATCTGCTTTTTCGGATGAGGATATCAAATTAAACTTCTTTTTTTCAGAATCATGTTTCATCAAACTTCTTGCTGCTCCAAGCCAGATTGCACCACTATTATCCATCATAATTGATTCAATTTGTGGATCAGACAACGATGCAGTATTTTTCGGATCAGGCCTATGAATTTCAAATGTTTTACTATCGAGGTTGAAGTTTGCTAATCCCACATTGAAAACTGGCATCCATAGTTTGCCTATTCTATCAATGGCAATTTCGCCAATCATAGTTCTTGGAACTTTTCCACTTGTTGGGTCGAGCGGAAGTGGGAAATGTTGTGATACACTTTGATCATTTGGATTTAATATAATCAGACCATGGTCACTCCAGGTTCCAATAAATAGATTACCGTTTTCGTCACGAGTGATGGCTGAAACTTTTATGCTGTCAAAGGGGATACCTAGTTTTTCTTCTATTAGGTCATTATAGGGCTCTGAATGCTTGTTGGTTTTTGTATTTAAGATCATCAGACTTCTATCACCAAATAGAATTTCATTTTCACTGATTGAGAACATATCAGTGAAAACACGATCTTTGATATAATGCTCTGAAGTAGAGTCCTCACTATACCAGAGGGTAGACCCATTGGACCTATCATAACGGCAAAGACCACTACCAAGAGTGGTCAAAAAGATGAATTCATTATGAAATAATATATCATAAATATAACTTGGTCTAGAAAATTCAGGGTGATTCTCAAAAAGGTCTATAGTGCCACCGATTTCTTCATATGGATCAAACCAACCAAAGTTTCCATTAAGTGTGCCAAGCCAAAGAAGACCATTCTCGTCTTCATTTATGGAACGTATCCAACCATTTACGATTGAAGTACTATCGTTGCTCTCATGCTCATAGTGTTTGAATTCATAACCATTATATCGATCTAGACCTCCTTGAGTCCCTAGCCAAAGATAACCACGGCTATCTTGGAATACCTTGTATACTGTATTTTGGGATAAACCATCATCAATGGTGAAGCGCTCAAACTCTAATTTTCCAGCAAAACAAAGTGACAAAAAAAGAGTTATGCTTATGAACTTTTTTAATTTCATTTGATAATCTCCATTATGCAATATTTATTCTCTTTAATATATAAAGTATAACCTAATATTTATGTATTCAATAAATCATATATGATATTCATTCAATCCTAGTAACGCCATTATTCTGGTACCATTAGTTTTAATTCAATCTCATAATAGGCATCAACATGATACATACCATCATTAGTTGTAAAATCAATGACCAGTGTATGCGATCCTGGTTCCAATGTTTGTTGATCGGCAGGATTAACCAATACTGAGTCAGATACGCACCCGAGACCACCGCCAGGTGCCTGTCCATCACCAATTACTTCACCGTTCAGTATGAATTTAATCAGATCATATCCCGCAGATTGTGCTTCCCCAATACCTGAAAATTCTATATCTAAATTAACTGGAGAGGATCCAGTGATCTGAATATTTGCCGTTGCAGTTCCCCTTTGTGTATCAGGATTTTCTCCTCCACAATCCTGACTATCCTCAACTTTGAACTGTAGAGACTGAATGACTTTTCTATTTGGTGTCTCTTGTTCAGTGACATTCCAACCATATTCTGCATTTTCAACGCTTCCATCCCAATAGCCTGTCACTCCTGTATTCTCATCGCTTGATGAATTAGGTCCATTTAATAGTCCATTATCACTTAGGGTCCAATCTAAACCATTAACAGGTACAGGAGTGGGGAGGTCTACTCGTATGGATATTGTTTTGGCATCTGATGAACCAACACCATCGGAAACCTTACATGTAATTAGGTATGTTCCTTTTACAAAAGGGGGAATCCATTCTGCTGAATCTGACCTAGTTGAGAATGCTCCACTAGAAGTTTCCCAACTGTATGAAAGTTTATCCCCATCTCCATCTTCTGCTTCACAGTAAAACATAATTCCTGTTCCAGAAATAGCAATAGAATCACTAGCCGAAAAAGAGATTATCTCAACAGCATTATTCTCTATCTCACAATTCATTGTCATTAAGATGATAGTAAGAAAAGAAATAGTATATTTTAAATTTCTCATTCTACGATTATCTCTATTGTTCCAATATCTAGGCCATAGTTTTCATCTGTGACGCTGCACGAAATAGAATATAACCCAGGTTCGGTTGGTGCGGTCCAAGTCGCAATGTTACTAGTTTCTCCAACGATGATTTCACCAACTGCTGCATGCCACTCATAACTCAGACTTTCATTTTTATTAATGCTTGAGTTGTCATCATCACTGGCACTGCAAGTTAGATTTACGATACCACCAGGAGAAACAGGATTTGGATCAGCTGAAATTGAATTAATTACTGGTTCATAATTTCGGATGCAATTTGCAGTTATAGTTAAGGCCATTAGAATTGGCATTAGTCGAATGATTTTATTCAATTTGTGACGATATTTATTCACAGGTCTAATCTAATGAACTTATTGTAATTAATACCATCTA
>Ga0208277_1001603_pt1 | contig 13108 bp, 10 predicted proteins | sample ETNtaG_5_FD_185782 | JGI IMG/M metagenome (GOLD analysis project Ga0208277, IMG submission 185782) | Marine microbial and viral communities from oxygen minimum zone, Eastern Pacific Ocean - ETNP201406SV205 (SPAdes) (version 2) | ecosystem: Environmental > Aquatic > Marine > Oceanic ...
AATAAATTTAATTCTATCAAATGAATCAGGATATAACTCTGATGTAAATGGTGATGGAATATTAAATATTTTAGATGTTATCGAATTAGTTGATATTATTCTTAATAATTAATAATACATTGTAAAAAAAAGGCATCAAATAATATTGATGCCTTTTTTTATTTTGAACTTTTATATGAATTACATCATACCGCCCATACCACCCATACCACCCATATCAGGCATAGCAGGAGCAGCTGGAGCAGCTGGTTCAGGTTTATCTGAAATAACAGCTTCTGTTGTTAATAATAAACCTGCTACACTAGCAGCATTTTGAACAGCAGTTCTAGTTACAAGTGTTGGATCAATAATCCCAGCTTTAATCATATCAAGATACTTTTCAGCTCTCGCATCAAATCCATAACTTTTACTTTTATTGCCTCTAACCTCATTAACAATAATAGATTCTTCAAGACCTGCATTTGCTACTATTTGTCTCATTGGACCTTCTAGAGCTTTTTTAAGAATCTCAGCACCTATAGCTTCATCGCCTTCCATTTTATCTGTTTTAATAGAATCAACAGACCTTAGAAGTGCAACTCCACCACCAGGAACAATCCCTTCTTTAACAGCAGCTCTTGTAGCATGCAAAGCATCTTCTACTCTAGCTTTTTTCTCTTTCATTTCAACTTCAGTAGCAGCACCAATATTTAAAACAGCTACACCACCAGATAACTTCGCCAATCTTTCTTGAAGTTTTTCTCTATCATAGTCTGAAGATGTTTTTTCTATTTGTACTTTAATTTCATTTACTCTAGCAAGAACAGCTTCTTGATCACCCTTACCTTCAACGATAGTAGTGTTATCTTTATCAATATTAACAGTTCTAGCTTCACCTAAATAAGATAAATCTGCATTTTCAAGCTTATATCCTTGATCTTCAGAAATAACTGTAGCACCTGTTAATATTGCTATATCTTGCATCATTTCTTTTCTTCTATCACCAAACCCAGGAGCTTTAACTGCAGCAACTTTAAAAGAACCTCTTAATTTATTCATTACTAAAGTAGCTAAAGCTTCACCTTCAATATCTTCTGCAATAATTAATAGAGATTTTCCAGCTTGAACAACTTTCTCTAACACTGGAAGTAATTCTTTCATATTACTAATTTTCTTCTCATGTAAAAGAATCATTGGGCTCTCTAATTCAGCTTCCATACTTTCAGCGTTTGTAACAAAATATGGAGATAAATATCCTCTATCAAACTGCATACCTTCTACAGTTTCAAGAAAAGTATCCATACTTTTTGCTTCTTCAACAGTAATAACACCTTCATTTCCTACTTTATCCATAGCATCAGAAATAAGATTACCAATAGAAGAATCGTTATTAGCAGAAATTGTACCTACTTGAGATATTTCTTCTTTTTTAGATACCTCTTTACTTAATCCTTTAAGGAAATCAAGTACTTGGATAACCGCTTTATCAATACCTCTTTTAATATCCATCGGATTAGCTCCAGCAGTTACATTTTTTAAACCTTCAGAAACAATTGATTGAGCCAAAACAGTTGCTGTTGTTGTTCCATCACCTGCTATATCTGAAGTTTTAGATGCAACTTCTTTAACCATCTGAGCACCCATGTTTTCAACAGCATCTTCCAATTCAATTTCTTTTGCTACTGTAACACCATCTTTTGTGATTGTTGGAGCACCAAATTTTTTGTCAATAACAACATTTCTACCCTTTGGGCCTAATGTTACTTTAACAGCATCCGCTAAACCATCTACTCCATTTTTAAGTTTAGCTCTTGCTTCTGTGTTATATTCAATATTTTTTGCCATTTTTAATTAATCTCCTCTATAATTTTATATGATCGCAAATATATCATTTTCTTTCATTATCAAATAATCTTCGTTCTCAATAGTGACTTCAGTTCCTGAATACTTACCATATAGAACTTTATCACCTACTTTAACAGTCATTTTAATACTTGCACCAGAATCAGATACTGAACCTGGACCAATCGCAACAACTGTACCCATTTGAGGTTTTTCTTTTGCAGTATCAGGCAAAATAATACCTGAAGCTGTTTTTTCCTCAGCAGCCTCTGCTTTTACAACTACTCTGTCGGATAATGGTTTTATCTTCATTTCTATACTCTCCTATTTTTCAATTTTTAACTCAATAACTTTAAATACTCAAAATATATGCCAATATTATATAAGATGTCATTTTGACATATATTAAGCTCCAGTACTGCCAAAACCACCCTCACCTCTTGTTGAGTCAGACAAATTATCTGTTATTTTAAACTCAATCGAAGATAAATCTGCAGATACTAACTGAAATAATCTATCACCTTTAGATATAGAGAAATCATAATCTTTAATGTTATCACAAACTGCCATTATTTCCCCTCTATAACCACCATCAATAAGGCCAATAGAATTTGCCATCCTTAATGGTGTTTTAGAAATACTAGACCTAGGAAAAAGAAAATATCCCTTTCCATCTAAATTTTCACAAGAAATACCTAATTTTATCTTACCAGTTTCACCAGCCTTAAAAGTTTGATCTTCTAAAACATACAGATCAAGACCAGCATCACCACTGTGAAAGTGGTCATGATTAGAATAATATTCTTTAGCTAAATTATTTAAAGGTTTAATTAATAACTTCATTTATATTGCTCCTCTTTTTTTGGCTCAACCCAATTTCCATCCTCTTTAATTAAATTAATCAGAGCCTCTGTTGCAAATTTTGAATCAATACTATTTTTAACCATCTTTTGTCCTCTATATAAAGAGATTTTACCTACACCTGTACCCACATAACCATAATCTGCATCAGCCATTTCTCCAGGACCATTTACAATACACCCCATAATACCTATTTTAATTCCTTTTAAATGACCCGTTTTAGACCTGACCATTGCTGTTGTATCTTGCAAATCAAATAAAGTTCTACCGCATGATGGGCATGATATATATTCTGCTTTAGATATTCTTCTTCTACTTGCTTGCAATATCCCAAAGCTAGTACTGTTTATATACTTTGTATTATCTGTATTGTTATTTACAATAAAAACACCATCTCCAAAACCCTCTGTTAACAAAGAGCCTACATCAATAGTTGAGTATAACTGTATTTTTAAGTCCTCTAATGAACTATCATAAAAACTAGATAAAATTACCGGAACCTGACACTTCTTATCTAATAATTTTCTAAAAAGTTTTTTTTGATTAACAATATCAAATCTATCGTTGGATTGAGATAATATAACTAATGAAGAATCATTAGTAATTTTATCAATTGACAATTCATTAATGTCGCTAATCTTAAAATCTAAAAATTTTAATTTCGATGAGATCTTTTGGTTTTTAAATTCTTCTAAAGATATTAATGGATAATGACGTTCATTTTTATTCCAAACATTCAAGTTCTGAATTACACCTAATGTTCCAGGAATATTAAAATCAATCTCATTATTACCTATATAGATATAATCACATGCAAAATCACTAATACCCCATTTGTCCTCTTCTTTTAAATATGAATAACCCAAGTTTGATAAATCATCACGAGAAATATGTTTTTTAAAACTCAAATCTGCTATTACTCTAGGAACATTTTTCCCTCCAATATTTAATACAGTATTAGTTTCTCTTAATTCAAAATGAGAATCATAAATATTAAATTTAGCAGTACTATCTAATTTGTAATCTGAATATCTATCAACTAATCTTTTAGCAACTGGAATTTCATTTTCAGGAGGTTCAGTCAATGATACTCTAATAGTATCACCTAAACCCTCATATAATAGCGTCCCAATACCTAAAGCAGATTTTATTCTACCATCTTCACCATCACCTGCCTCAGTCACCCCTAAATGAAGAGGGTAATTCATTTTTTCTTCAATCATTTTTTTTACTAATAAACGATAAGCCTGAACCACAACAATAGGATTACTAGCCTTCATTGAAAAAACTAAATTATGAAAATTGTGAATTTCACATATTCTAGCAAACTCTAAAGCAGATTCAACCATACCAAGAGGAGTATCACCATATCTATTCATAATTCTATCAGAAAGCGAACCATGATTTGTTCCTATTCTCATAGCTGTACCATGCTTTTTACATAATTTTACTAAAGGTGAAAACTTATCATGAATTCTATCAATTTCTAACTTATACTCTTTATCAGAATACTCTCTAATTTTAAATTTTTTCTTATCAGCATAATTTCCAGGGTTAATCCTAACCTTCTCAACTATTTGAGCTGCTATTTCAGCTGCATTAGGTGTAAAATGAATATCTGCAACAAGTGGAGCTGAATAACCTTTTTTATTTAATTCATCTTTTATATTTTGAAGATTTTGAGCTTGTCTAGAATTAGGAGCTGTAATTCTCACATATTCAGAACCAGCCTTAATCATTGTAATAGATTGTTCAACTGTAGCATCAGTATCCATTGTATCCGTTGTAGTCATAGATTGAATACGAATTGGATTAGAACCGCCTAAAGGAACATTCCCAACAAAAACTTCTCTTGTTTTAAATCTCTTTATAATGATTTATTCAACACCTCATTTAGTCTTTTTACAAACTCAGATGGATTATCTGGTTTTAAACCTTCTATAATAAGAGTTTGCTCATAAAGCAGTTTTATTGAATCAGAAAAAACTTTTCCCTTACCAATTTTAATAAGCTTTTTAATGATTTTATGATTAGGATTTATTTCCATAATAGGCTTGATTTTATCTGTAGATGCTTGCCCCATAGCTTCCATCATTTGTTGCATTTGAGAAGTAGGGTCGTTCTGATCTGCTACCAAACAACACGGAGAATCTGTTAACCTATTTGAAACTTTGATATCTTTAACATCATCATTAAGAATTTTCTTCATACTCTTTATAAATACTTCTACTTTTTGTGGTGTTTTTGGATCATCAGAATCCTCATCTTTTTCCCCCAAATTATCAGTCGCATCACTATGATTTACAGACTTCAACTTATATTCTTTATATTCACGTACTCCTGTAAAAACAATATCATCAATCTCATCTTCAAATAAACAAACCTCTATCCCTTTTTGATTATAAACCTCTAATAAAGGAGAATATTTAAGTGTTTTTTTATCAGAACCTGTAATATAATAAATTGTATCCTGCCCCTTTTTCATATTCTTTACATAATCTCCAAAAGAAGTTAAACCTTCATCAGATTTTGTAGTTTTAAATCTAACTAGATCTATCAAAATATCTCTATTCTCAAAATCTTGATATAAGCCTTCTTTAATTGGCTTTCCAAATTCATTATAAAATTCATTGTATTTTTCTTTGTTTTTTGAAAGCTTAGAAATTTCATCTAAAACCTTTTTAACAGAATTAGATTTTATTTTAGATAAAACTTTATTCTGTTGCAATATTTCTCGACTAACATTTAAGGGTAAATCTTCAGAGTCAATTACTCCTTTAACAAATCTTAAATAAGTAGGCATCAATTCTTTATCATCATCAGTAATAAAAACTCTTTTTATATATAATTTAATTCCTGATTTATAATCTGCATTATACATATCAAAGGGAGCTTTTTGAGGAATGAAAAATAAAGTTGAATAATCTAAAGTACCTTCAGCTTGAGTATGTATATACATCAAAGAATCTTCGCTATCATTAGAAATGGACTTGTAGAATTCATTATAATCTTTCTTTTTAATACTAGATTTAGGCCTTTTCCAAAATGCAGATGCTGAATTAATTTGGTCTACTTTTACTTCAACCGTATCTTCTTCCCCTTTTTCTTTATCACCATGTACTGTTTCATTATATTCAAGAAAAATTGGAAAAGAAATATGATCAGAATATTTTTTAACAATTGAATCTAATTGCCATTTAGCAGCAAATTCTTTTCCTTCATCATTTAAATAAAGAGTAACTGTAGTTCCTTGGCTATCTCTAGAACTATCTTCAATTGTATAACCAGTTTTTCCATCACTTGACCATAAACATGCTTTACTATTACCTGCTTTTCTAGATAAAACATCAACTTTATCTGCAACCATAAAGCTAGAGTAAAACCCAACCCCAAATTGTCCTATCAAATTAGAATCTTTTTTTGAATCTCCACTCATTTTTGATAGAAAATTTTTAGTTCCTGACCTAGCAATAGTACCTAAATTCTGGTTTAAGTCTTTTTTATCCATACCAATACCATTATCTGATATTGTTATAGTACTATTTTTATCATCACTTACAAATGATATATCTATTCTTGGAACAAAATCTGAATTTTTAAATTTTGAATCTGTAAGCGTAAGAAATTTATATTTATCTAAAGCATCTGATGAATTAGATATTAATTCTCTAAGAAAAATTTCCTTATTTGAATATAATGAATGTATAATTAAATGTAAAAGTTGATTTACTTCCGTTTGAAACTTCTGCATTACTTATTTCTCTCCTTTAAATTAGATGTAATAATTGTTAATAAAACTAAAATCTTATAATTTGAATTATATATTTAATCATAATTTATTTTAAGACGGCAACTTTTAAAAATCATTTTCTGATTATAGCGATTTTTTTAGAAATAGACTTTCCATCTTTATAGCTTAAAATATAATAAATACCAGTTGATAAATAATCACCCCTATCATCTCTACCATCCCAATGAATTATATTTTGATTGTATTCTAAATTATTAAAATGCTTCAATACACGCCCATTAATCGTTAATATTTTCACATCAGAACCTGAAAGTATTTTTTTGATAACCATCAAATTCTCTGATGGAATTACAAATGGCTGAGGAGTTACATACAAACTTTCTTCATTACCATTTTCCGTAGAATATGGCACTTCTAAAATAGAAATACCACCTTCAGTTGCCAAATAAACTACCCCATTTAAATTATCAAACGCAATATCATATACAAAATCGGACAAAATTTGACTATTATTATATGTAAAACCATCACCATTTGGCCATAAAGATGCATCACTTTTGATAACTCTAACACCATCATGTCTGGTAACAATCCAAGCATTGTTTTGAGCATCAGATCGAATTTTATCACCTTGTTGAAAACCCATATTGGTATAAAATGGTATAGGGTATATTTCTAATAATTGGGTATTATTTAAAATATAACCTTGAGCACCTTGGGGAGTTAATACCCATAAAATTTCTTGATTATTACTTGAACCAATATCTAATGACCAGACTGTTGAATCTTCACCATAAGGTAAATCTTCTGTATTTGAAGGATTAAGCCAAAAAACATTGCTGTCATAGTTTTCAATATCAATATTATTTAAATATGTATCAGTATATTGAAAAACTTTAATTCCTCCATCTGAGAAATCATTTGTACAACAATTATTATTAGTACTTTCATTTTTAAATCCTATCCAACCTCGATTGTATTTATCAAATGCAATTTCTGTTGGAACATAAGAAACCTCATCTTCTGAAAATATATGCATCCAATGCTGATTATTAGTACTTAATTGAACAGAAACAGGGTGGTTATATTCTTCAGAGAAAGGATTAACTACCCATACATTACCTTTAGAGTCTTTTTTAATTTGATGAGTAACCATATACTTATCTTCTACATCTTCATTTGAAATTCCATATAAACCATCTAATGAACCAAATGGATAAGAAACTGACTGCATAAATTCTGTTTTAGAACTATCATATAGAAATAATTCGAAATTATTTGGATTAATTTCAATGATAGCACCTTTACCTTGATCGATATCCGGTTTAATACCACTATTATTAAACATTATATTTCCAAATTCATTTTGTATTATTGACCATATCATTTTATCTCCCACTTGATAATCAAGTACTGTGAAACTAAAATTATCATTCAAAGATAATAAAGGAATTGGAAACAAATCAGCATATTGTTCAGCAATAAAATAATTATAATGATTATCATTATAAATAAAACCATGACTTTTAGTAACACCAGCCAATGAACCATCATTTAAAATAGTTATTGCATCATAACTGTTTTGTAATAGAGTATTTGGGATAAAATGTTCAATACTACCTTCACTTATATCTATCTTAGCTAAACCACCATTATTAATAGCTAAAAACAAATAATCATCAGCTAAATAATAATCATTAATAAAAAAATATTCATCACATGAATATAATAATTCATAATCTGAATTATTAAGATAATAGCAATCTTGTGATGTGCAAAATAAGTTACTATAATTGCTACCTTTAATATCTATAGGACTTGATTCAAAATCTAATACTAAAGTAGCTATAAAATCTGTGCTACAAAAGTATACTTTACTATCTGTAATCAAATAAAAACCTGCTTCAATACGATGAATAAATAATATCTCTATATTATCTATAAATACATCAAATGGGATTAAAGACCAAGAAGAGCTAAAATTAAGATTGCTCTCATTAAAATTAGCTACAAAAACACCTTTATCAGTTGTAACATAAATATTGTCATCATATAAATCAATATCAGTTATTTGATTGATAGACTCAGGAAAATCACCAGAATTATAATAATCAAGATAATATGGAATATTATTTTCATAATTAAACTCTAATAGACCAATATCATTTTGATCAGCATAAATAACAAATACTTTTGAATCACTAAATTGTAAATCAATAATAGATTCTAAATTTGGTAATGAATAAATTGAATTGTATACCAGATTGTAATTAGAATCAAAAACTTGAATATTTGTATTTGGAGAATTACTTATAGCCCAAATAAGATTTTTCTTATCTACACCTATTAAAGATAGATCAATATCGTTTAAAAAACTTTTCATAATCTGAACTTCATCACCTAAACTGATAATACCACCACTAGTTGCACCAATTATATATCCATTATCATCTTGAGTGATTGAATTTGAATTAATTAATGAAGTCATTGACTCCCAGTTAAAAACAGTCTGATTAGCGAATAGAAAGAAAGGAAGAAAAGAAATTAATAAGCTATTTTTTATACTGTTCATATAATTTAAGCATTTTTAAGCCAGCACTTGCTACTTCAGCTCCTTTATTTCTTTTAGAAACTAAAGCTCTTTCTTGTGCTTGCTTATAATCTAAGGCAGAAATAACTCCAAATGATATTGGAACACCAGAGGACATGGTTAATTTTGATATTGAATCAAAAACAAATTCTGAAATCTGTTCAAAATGATTTGTTTCTCCCTTAACTATTACTCCAAGAGTTATAATTAGGCTAGGCTCTTTATTGTCTAAGATTTTTTTTACCATACCCGGAATTTCAAACGCTCCTGGAACCTCTATAACTTTAATACCAAAGCTAGAAGTTATTTCAGAAGAAGTTAGAGATGCAGTAGCGCCATCTATTAAGTCATTAGATAATTCTTTATAAAAATTACTCGCAACAATATAAATCATTTTTTGTCTTCTCCTAAGATTAAATGGCCTAACTTATCTTTTTTAGTTTGAAGGTATTTTTCATTACTTTTATTTGGAGCAATTCTAATTTCTTCTCTTCCAACAATTTCTAATCCATGACCTTCAAGACCTATTATTTTTTTTGGATTATTTGTCATTAACTTCATTTTTCGAACACCACATTCTTTAATAATTTGCGCTCCAATACCATATTCTCTTAAATCTGCTTTAAAACCTAATTTTTTATTGGCTTCAACCGTATCATAGCCTTCTTCCTGAAGTTTGTATGCTAAAATTTTATTTTTTAACCCAATACCTCTTCCTTCTTGGCGTAAATATACAACCAAACCTTTTCCAGCCTTATTTATTTTATCTAAAGCTGCTTCTAATTGCTCACCACAATCACATCTTAAAGATTGAAAAATATCACCTGTCAAACATTGTGAGTGAACCCTAACCATAACATCGTCATCTTCTGTCCATTCTCCCTTAATAATCGCCAAATGATGATCACCTTTTACCTTATCTTCAAATAATTTTAATGAGAACTCACCAAATGAAGTAGGTAGCTCAATATCTGTAAGTTCTTCAACTAACTTTTCTCGGTCATTTCTATATGCAATTAAATCTTGTACAGATATAATTGATAAATTATATTTTTCAGAAATTTCAACTAACTTTTGACCTCTAGCCATTGTTCCATCTTCATCTACAATCTCGACTATCACGCCTACAGGACTTAAATTTGCTAATTTACATAAATCTATACTTGCTTCTGTATGTCCAGCTCTTTGTAAAACTCCACCATCTTTTGCAATTAGTGGAAACATATGTCCAGGCCTAACTAAGTCTTCAGGCTTAGAATTATCATTTAACAAAACCTGTAGTGTTTGCCATCTATCTTTCGCAGATATTCCGGTAGTTATATTATCTTTTGCATCAACGCTTACTGTAAAATTTGTGTTGTGTTGTTCAGTGTTATTTGCAACCATCGGATTTAAATTTAGTTCTTTAGCTCTTTTAGATGAAATTGAAGTACAAATCAATCCTCTGCCGTATTTCATCATAAAATTTATATCGTCAGAAGTTGCTTTTTCGGCAGAAATAACAAAATCACCTTCATTTTCTCTGTCTTCATGATCAATAACAATAACCATTTTTCCTTCTTTTATATCATTAATGGCTTTGGTTACTTTATTCATTGTCTTCCTTTTTAGGTAAAAGCTTCTCAATATATTTTGCAAAAAAATCAGTCTCTATATTAACAGTATCTTTTCTATTTTTAAACTGTAAATTAGTATTTTCAAGAGTATGAGGGATAATTGACATAGAAATACTTCCATATTTACCATCATAATCTTCATTAATTTTTGCTATAGTTAATGAAATACCATCGATGGCAATAGAACCTTTCAAAATACAATACTTCATCCATTTTTTATCTATTTTAATTTCTAATAACCAATTTTCATCAATTAATTCATTGTTAATTATTGTACCTATAGTATCAACATGCCCTTGTACAATATGACCATCTAAACCATCACTCATTTTTAATGGAGTTTCTAAATTTACTTTCTCTAAATTTGTTAATAACTTAAAATTAGTTTTTTGCAAAGTTTCATCAACAACATCAAAAAATAATATATTCTTATCTTTTACTTTATTAATAGCTGTTAAACATACGCCATTAACAGAAACACTATCACCAATATTAGTTGTATCAAAAATATCCTTAGAGGCACATATTTCAAACCTTAATTGAAATTCATTTTTTTGTACCTTATTAATTGTACCTAATGATTTTATAATTCCTGTAAACATTCTTCCTTCTTTGTTAAAATCATTAAATGATCCTCATCCAAAAATCTTTCATCTTGCAATTTCCAATCTTCATTTATACAAAATGGGTTTTTGATATCTAATTCATCATTAGAAGATGAAGAGGTATATAAATAAAATTCATCAATCAAATCCATATCTAAAAAAGATTTAATTGTAGTTGCTCCTCCTTCTATAATTAATGAAGTAATACCTAATTCACCAAGACGAACCAACACATCTTTAGGGTTAAGCCTGTTATTTAATTCATCAACAACTAAATATTGACATTGTGAAGTTTTATTATCCTGAAATTTACTATTACTACAAATAATTATTGTATCTGCTTCATTATCATTTAAAAGTTTAAAATTATAAGGCAAAGTTCTATTTGTATCTAAAACTATTCTTTTAGGATTATAACCAATAACTTCTCTAACAGTCAACTCTGGGTCATCAACTAAAACAGTATTTTTACCAACTAATATAGCATCAACTTCTGAACGCAACTGATGTGAGCTTTGTTTGGAGCTAGTTCCTGTAATCCATACTTTAGAACCTTTCTTAGCTATAAAACCTCTATCATCTTGCGCAAGCTTTCCAATCACAAAAGGTTGTTTTTCTTTTATCCAATGTAAATAGCCTTTATTTAAATTTTTAGATACACTTTCTAATATGCCGCATTGTACATTAATACCTGCATTTTCTAAATAGTCTATTCCTTTACCATTTACTTCCTTATTTGGATCCAACATAGATACGTAAACATCTCTAATCCCATTCTCAACAATAACATTACAACAAGGACCCGTTTTTCCATGATGAGAACATGGCTCTAAAGTAACATAAATAGCTGCATCTGTTGGGTCTGTAATACAATTTTTAAACGCTACCACTTCCGCGTGATCTCCTCCAAATTCATCATGATAGCCTTCACCAATTATTTCTCCATTTTTTACAATTACACAACCTACCATAGGATTAGGAGAGACTTTTCCCTGCCCTTTTTTTGCAAGATAAATAGCTCTAGACATATATCTTTCATGAATATTATATGAATCCATAATTAATTACCTAATACCTGATTAGTTAAAATTAAAATATCTTGAATATTAACCAAATTATTAGAATCTAAATCAGATAACCAAAAATCTAAATCTTCAGAAGAAATCTGATCATCAAGCACATAACCTATAATGATTAATATATCTTGAATATTAAAGATTAAATCATTATTTAAATCACCTTTTGATCTAATAAACTTATAATCTTCTTCACAAATTTGATATGCAGATATTAAACAGTATTCAGCTACGGCTGAATGTCCCCCTAGTTCTTCAGGAACTAAATATAAATTAATATTATTAGAACCATTATCTATAAATGCATCATAGGCAATTTGAGAATTCTGATATGGGATTAGCTCGTCTCCCAATCCATGATACATATGCATATCAGCTTGTGGAGTCCAATCCCACAAATTATTTTGAGCTAAGTTCAATCTAAGTGGATGATCCAAATTATTTGAGAAATCTTCTATTAAATCAGGAAGCATTATTTCAATTGGAATATCAGGCATAATAGAATTTATATATGAACCAGAATAATCACCATTAAACAAATATTCAAACATTTCAGCATATTCAGGTAAAAAATATTCCTCTAATAGTCCCATCTCATAGTAAGTAATATAGGGAACCAGTACATATGGTAAATAGTAAGGCTCACCATAAGGTTCATATGTAAGCATTAGATCAACCATAATTCCAGATAAATCATATGGACCAGCCATTGGGAAGGATGCCAACAAATTGAAATTATCTATATTTTCTTGCTCAATCATCATATGTGATGCCATAGTCACATAACC
>Ga0208277_1001604_pt1 | contig 13107 bp, 12 predicted proteins | sample ETNtaG_5_FD_185782 | JGI IMG/M metagenome (GOLD analysis project Ga0208277, IMG submission 185782) | Marine microbial and viral communities from oxygen minimum zone, Eastern Pacific Ocean - ETNP201406SV205 (SPAdes) (version 2) | ecosystem: Environmental > Aquatic > Marine > Oceanic ...
TTGGTGGGTCCGGCAGGAATTGAACCTGCGATCTTCGCTTTGTAAGAGCAACGTCATAACCCCTAGACCACGGACCCTGAAGGAGAGCAGGGGAGCAATGTATTCAAAACCTCTGTACCGCAACCGCCATATTGGAGGATTCATATGGAGTCGATGACAAAATTACTAGAGAGTTTAGAGAAATCTGGACTATTAGTCTCTAAAAACATAAAAAGAGCCATGCAGGAGATCAATCCCGCAAAATTTACGGATTACGAATTGGATTATTTCTGGAATGATAGACCAGTACCGTTCCTGACAACTGATTCGGGTGCGTCAAAAACAATATCTGCACCTCACATGATAGTTACAATGCTCCATCATTTAGAAGTAGTGAAAGGCCAATCAATACTCTTGATGGGTGCAAAGGGAGGATACATATCGGCCCTATTAGATAATTTAGTTGGCAAAAAAGGGAAAATAACGGTAATAGAACCTCATGAAGAAGTGAGGGAATATACAAAGATTAAGATAGAAAATTATTTGGGAACTAACAATATCTTAGTAAATGGTCCGAATGATTTAGAGGGGCTTGATGATAATCATTTTGACAGAGTTTTAATGACTGGTTTTGTCAAAAAAATACCCTCAGAAATTAAATATAAAGTAAAAGAAGATGGTTTTATTCTTGGGCCGATAGGAAGTATTGTCCATCAGAGGCTAATAAAGAAAGAAAAACAAGGTGATGATTGGATAGATACGGATTTAGGAGGAGTGGTGTTCGGGCCAATGGACATAGGAGACTTAGAAAAAAATCTTTTTGAACCAAAAAATCTTGTCGAACATATGGAAAATGCATTAGAATTAATTCTTGAAGTAATAGATATAGAAGAAGAATCATTGAGTAGGATAAACAATTTGATCTGGTCGATAAAGAATCTTCCTCCTGGAATACCAATAGTAGATGAATATTCAAGTGAAGAAGAGATTCTGGAGAATCCGGTGATGGAATTATTACTTGCAGAGATGGAGTGGCTAGGTCCTTTATGGCCTATTTTAACTGGGATAGATGGTTTAGATATAAGCAATATAGAAGCAATCAATAGTGAGCATTATTCCAATACAGGCGGACATGAAGATTTAATTCCATAGTGACCGATAGAAGTGTTCTTGATGCATGGATGATAGGATTAATTATGAGGCATCCAGCTACATTACGTCTTAATCATAAAGATGAAAGGCAGAGAAGAAGGGCTGTGAGGAAGTTATTCGAAGTAGATGACTCAAATAATTTGGATAGTTTTGTACCATTACTAGAAGATAGTGATCAATGGTATAGGGAAAAGGCGATGGAAGCGATAATAAAATGGGCCGGAATAGACGATAGTGGAATAGTTAATAAATTATCAAATTCAAATTACGTTGGGCAAAGAGTTTTAGCATCTAAGATGGCTTTGAGATTGGGTCAAGAAAAAATAGCGATAATTGAGAAATTATGTAATGATGAAGAAATATCAGTGAGGATATCTGGATGGGAGGCAAAATTTGAGTTTAATGGCGATAAAATTGGAGATTTGGTTTTAGAAGGTATGAATTCAAGAGATAAGATAATCAGGAAAATAGCAATAAACAAACTTTCTGAAGTAGATGAAATAGATCCTGGAGTCATCATTAAAGCACTAAATGATAAGTCATATTCGGTTAGAAATGCAGCACTAGAAATCATTAGGAAAGATTCTAAACTTTCTAAAATGGATGCTTTTGATACTTATCTGCTAAGAATATCTACTGAAAATACAATAAAAGAAATAAGTAGTGTGATAAAAATATTAGCAAAGAAATCCTTGTATGATTTAGAAATGAAAGGAAAGGTCCTTTCATGGAGTGAAAGTGAATCGGTAGAAATTACAGACTCATTGATTTCAACGCTTAGAGAAATTAAATGGTGGCAGATAAAGGATCTGAAGGAACATATGTATGAAAAATCTAGTGACGTATTTGTAACTAGATTATTGAGAGGAAATAAGGAGTCTGTGGCTACAGAAATAAGAATTAAAATTTTATCAGATTCGAAAAGAAGTGAGAGTATGCGGGCTAGATTGATTGAAGATTTAGTAGGTAGACCGGTAGATGAAGAAACACTTGAAATAATCAAGAAAATATCTATCTCAGAGAGTTTAGTATTATCTACAATGGCTAAAGAATTTTTAATAGAATACTAGTTATATTTAGCTCATTGCCGGGAACATCAACCTAGAAAGAGGGATGGAAATAGGAGGGAGATGGTCGGGCAATCTATGCCTACTGGTTTTTGGAGGCAAAAGAATACCAGAAAGTCCTGCTTGTATAACTTCATCCTTTGACAGCGTCTCTCTTCCTGATTTGGGCCATACATCAAGTTCGATTGAGTCATCTGATAAATAATCCACCAATACACAAGGTAAACATTGTAAATCTAAATTTTTTGCTACATTATATCTATGATGGCCATCAAGTATTGTTCCCGTTACTTTGTCTACCACAAGTGGGAGTACATATGCATTCCATCTGATAGTCATTTTCTCTAATTGATCTACTTTATTGGGAATAATTTCTTCATGAGGGAGGAGGATTTCCAAAGGTATAAGTTCGACCTTCATGTTATCCGCAAAACCTACCTCTGAATATAACTGTCTGCCGAAGCAATCATTCATGAGATACATCAGGAGCATACATGAAAGGGCGTCCGGAAGTGTCACAAGCCCATCTGGACAAGGAAACAAAACATATTATTGAGAAAATAAGAGAAAGAGGAGAGGCATGGATTGTAGGGGGCTGGATTAGAAATTCAATTCTAAAAATAAGTCTAAGCGATGAAGATATTGCAACCAATCTTCTTCCAGAAGAAATTTTAGAAATTTTTCCGAAATCTATAATGGTTGGAGAAAAATTTGGCACTGTAAGAGCCAGGATTGATAATGAATCAAGAGGAATAGAAGTAACAACACTAAGAAGTGATGGCAAGTATATTGATGGTAGAAAACCAGAAAGTGTCGCATTTGGAGTCAAAATAGAGGAAGATATTGCAAGAAGAGATTTTACAATCAATGCAATGGCACTAGATAAAGATGATATTCTAATTGATAAATATGATGGAATTGCAGATTTGGAAAATAATATCTTGAGGTGTGTAGGAAATGCTGACGAAAGGATAAGAGAAGATGGTTTGAGAATTCTCAGAGCATTTCGTTTTATTGGCCTAAAGGATGAGCAAATGATGAGTTTTGATTCTGATCTAGAAAATGCAATAATTAACAATGTTAGTATGATTGATAATATTTCCAAAGAAAGAATTAATCAGGAATTAAAGAAAATATTGGCACTTAATAATAGGATTTTTATATTGCAGAGAATGATTGATTTAGGAGTTTTACAGTTAATTTTTGATAATTTGGAAATAGATCTCGGAGTTATTTTATCGAACGAATATGCAGTAAACATTGCTCTAATATGTAATTCATACAAAGGAAATGGTGAATCATTATCAAAATATATTCGAGAAAAATTGAAAATTAGTAGTAAGGAGAAAGAATTGATTAGGTTCTTACATGACAATGGCAAAAGGATTCCAGATAATACAAATATATCTGAGATGAGGAGATTTAGAGCTTCTGTTTCAGAAAACAATGCGAATTCTCTTTTCAAGTACCTCAGAGGAATAGGCGTCAGTACAAATGATGTTGAGAGTGCGATTGATAGTTTACCTCCTCTTAGAGTAGGCAAAAATCCATTAGTGAATGGTGAAATTTTGATTGGTAAAACTGGTTTGGAACCTGAAATGAGGCTTGGGAGGCTTAAAGGTTGGCTCCATAGGAAACAGATTGAAATGGATTTAGATAATATTGAACAGGTCTTAGAACTGCTCGACGATATAGATTGGGAAAATTCAAATCCGGAAGAATGGCCCTATTTATCGTGGCCGTGAATTATAATTCATTGAGATACTCAATATACTCATTTAAATCTAAATACATATCATTATCAAATTCATGTGGCTTTACGATTAAACACCATCCATCTCCGTATGCATCATCATTGACTAGATCTGGACTATCTTCTACATCACCATTCAATTCAACTATTTTGCATGGGAAAGGGGCATTAATTAATAGTCTCTCGTTTGCAGTTCTAACTGTTATCATTAAATCATCAGTTCCTAATTCATCACCGCTTGTTATTGGAGTAGCATCAGCATCATCATCAGGCAATGATTCTTCATCATTATCGGCTTTAAATTCACTATCATCTTCTGGTTTTGCCAATACAACTCTAATTATATCTCCACAATCCGCCCTGATAAATTCACTAAGACCTATCTTTACAGTCATATCTTCTTCCTTCTTTTCATCCAATACCTGAATCCATAGATGATCAAGGCTATATCTTCTATCATGTGCTATGCTAAATTCGAAAAAGTCACCGTCCGACATGTTACTTTCGTTGCCGGGCGCCACCAACTCAGATTTTAATGATTCGTTAGAAAACAGTCTGATGGGCGTTAGCGAGAAGTTAACAATGCGTACTTCTCCCGTGGTAACGAGATAGGCATGGATTTCAAGGAAACAGAAGAACAAAGCATGATTCGCGAAATGGTTAGAAGTTTTGCAGAGGAGGTCTTAGCACCAACCTGCCTAGAAAGAGATAGGACTGCTACTCCTCCTCTCGAGGAGTGGGAGAAATTTTGTGAATCAGGATTACAAGGAATAACTATACCTGAAGAATATGGAGGTAACCCTGTTGATGATATCAGTGAAGCGATAATAGTCGAAGAGCTCGCACGTGTAGATCCGTCATTTTCAGTTATGTTTTGCGTACATGTGGGTTTGTGCGCTAAAACAATATCACTGCATGGTAATGAGTATCAAAAGGAAGAGTATTTGACGAGATTGTCGAAGGGAGAAATAGGCGCTTATTCGCTATCAGAAGCTGGTGCCGGCACAGATGCGGCTGCAATGAGTTGTCGTGCAAAAATTAGTGAAGATGGTTCCCATTACATTTTGAATGGCGAAAAAATGTGGGTAACAAATGGCAAGAGTGCTGACATATACGTACTTTTTGCAAAAGATACAGATCATCCTGAATACGGAATAAAGAAGCATGGAGGGACGACGGCTTTCATTGTGGACTCTAGCATGGAAGGTTTTAGTGTCGGAAAGAAAGAGGAAAAATTGGGAATACGTTCATCAGACACCTGTGTTTTACTACTAGAGGATTGTAAAGTTCCAGTCGAGAATATACTTAGAGACGTAGGAGAAGGTTTTCCCATAGCAATGAATGCCCTTGATAATTCACGTATTGGAATAGCTGCTCAGGCTTTGGGTATAGCACAAGGGGCTTATGAATCTGCACTTGGCTATGCTCATGAAAGACAGGCATTTGGTAAACCAATAGCATATCATCAAAGTATTGGGAACTACTTAGCAGATATGGCAACCCAGACTGAAGCCGCTAGAATGATGGTTTACAAGGCTGCATGGGCAAAGCAAAGGCACTATGAAGAGGGAGCAGAACGCCATACAAAGGAAGCAAGTATGGCAAAGTTATTTGCCGGCGATACAGCAATGTGGGTCGCCGAAAGAGCAGTACAAGTTCTTGGAGGATATGGGTACACTACTGATTTCCCTGTTGAGAGATTCTTTAGAGATGCAAAAATTACCCAAATTTATGAAGGTACACAAGAAGTACAGCGTATAGTAATCAATAGAGCGATTAAGCCGTAAATGATCTTGGTCCTATAGAGTCGTTAAGGGATCCATGAATATTTTCTTTGACCCTCTAGCGCACCTTCTCCTCCAACGGCAACTAGTGCGAATTCTGAACTTGGCTTTACTACAGATTCTTTCTGAGATCCTCGGTGTAATTTTTCATATGTATCTTTATCCAATGGAGTCCTATCGTTAAGCCTCTTGAATAAATTGAATTGTTCGGCAACTTCTTTCCAACTAGATTGGATGACACCTTCAAAAATTTTGGCCTTGGCACCACTCCCATAGCCGCAAAGGCCCACATACTTGCCATCCATTTCAACGCCGTCACTATAGTCTGATTCCATTGTAGACATTAGAGCTAAGAAAATTGATCCTGTGTATTGGTTTCCAACAAGACTTGAGGCTCTTTGTGTTTTTTCAATTCTACTTTCAGAAAATAATCTAAATTCTTCAGTTTTAGATATTAATCTTCTGTATGCATCATTGGCTTTTTCGAATTCTTCTATCCCTTGAGGAGAATCTTCAAAATCTTCAGGAAATGGTTCTGGACCTATCTCTTCGACTATTTTATCCCATACTGATAGGTGTCTCCTATCATGACGAAAAACGTCAGGAAACATTCTTTTGCCCTGAAATGCATATGGTAAATGTACAATTATACGGCTCCATTGTTCTGTCAATATTTCATCACTTTCTGGATTATAACGGCCACAGTTAATCGCTTTGGAACGGAAGTCTATAAACGCATTCTTTACTGATTCTGAATAACAACGATTAGAAAATTGGCCGTCGAAAACTGGAGTATCTTTGTGAATTTTTAATGTATGAGATTCAAACATGATATCATCTTTCTTTGAAGAGCGGGGTAATATTGCAAGTATTTTCTCGACTAAACCGTCTTTTTTTGGCTCTCCTGCTTCTTCTGCTAAATCCAATACATTCGAGACTACTGTCTTCATCTCAACTTCACGTCGGGGTTTGAAAAAATCATGAACTGGCATAGTTGAGACTCCCCATATATCAGGAATCTGAATTAATCTGGGACTGTGTCGGATAAGTATTGCACCGCCTCCTGCACCCTGTGTATATTCACCAGAAGAGCCTAGGTCATATTTTGCATTGTCAGCGAAAACAACAATACCAATCCTATCTTCGGCTTCTCTACCTCTGGCGACCCAATCCAATGTATTGTGCATTGCATCGACTGCTCCGATACATGCAAACGTCATATCAACGACATCACAATTACGAAAGCAGTTCTTACCATAATCACTACAATAACGCTGTTCGAGCATATCCATAATATAAGTCGCGGTTGGCTTGGCACCATCAAGAGCAGATTCTGTTCCCAAATATATTCGTCCAATTTTTCTTGGATCTATTTTATTTCTATCAATCAGACGGGCACATGCATTTGCACCCATTGTTGCCGTATCTTCATGAGCATCCGGAATAGCCATTGCAGCTAATCCCAATCCTTTGTTCAGTTTTCCAAAATCAGCGCCACGGAATTCAGCAAAATCCTTCATATCAAAATATGTTTTTGGGAAATAAATAGCTATATCATCAATTCCAACATCTGCCATAATGCTCACCTTCGATTATTCCGATACCCAATAGGTTATGACATCTCTGCTAATAATTGCCACCAGATAGTTAGTTTTGACGATACTATGTTTCGCCAGTAATCTCGTTTATGATTTCAATTACAGATGGATTTGCATTGAAATATTCCTGGATTGGCGATAAGATATCATAAAGTCCTGATGCAACTGCCATTTTAGCATCAAATGGGTGAATTTGTTCACTGGAGACCGCGGAAACGAATGAATCTATATCTTTCCAAGTGGAAGGTTCTCCAAATTCAGGCTTTGGAGTTACAACTATTTCTCCTAATCTAGGTAAAATTATGTATTTCGCTATTTCGAAAATTGCTGAAGAAGGATTGCCTACTTCTAGAAATGCTTTACGCATCTTCTTTAGTAATTTCTTTTCATCATCATGGATTAAGATTGCGTTATTTGGGTCCGATTTAGACATTTTATGATCGAAAGAATCCATTCTTCCACTAACTCCTTTCAAACCTGAAAGCATAGGAGTATGGATACAGGTTGCTTTTACCCAATTATTTCTATCTGCAACTTCACGCATATACATGTGTGCTTTCCTTTGGTCCATTCCCCCCAGTGCTATGTCAATTTCTAACTCGAATACATCGGCTGCTTGAAGTGCTGGGTAGTAAAAGGCCGACAAATCATGATCTGAAGAGTCTTCATCCCTTCCCATTATTCCAAATGTTCTCCTTACTCTTGATAAACTCATATTCTTTGAACATCTTAGGACTCGTTCCCAGTACTTTCCACTATCCATGACTTCAGAGGCACGAATGAATTGTATTTGGCCAAATCCATTGCCCTCTTCTGGATGATTTAACAATACTCTAAAGACCTCGGACATGTAATCTGCAGCAAGGGAAATCTTTTCCATATCTCTATTAAATTTATCATTTACCCAGGCGTGCCAATCAGCAAGTAAAATTGTAACATTAACTCCTTCATTCAGTAAATTCTTCATAGTTTCAGCCAATACCAGCCAACCTAGATGGGCTTTGCCACTTGGCTCTAGACCTATGTACGCATTAATCGGGCCTTTACCGGAGTGAGTGGACGATCCAGCCAGAATATTAGAAACATGATCAATCCCGATAACTTCCTCACAACTAGAAAACATTCGACCAAGTTTTTCTTTTAAATCTGGACTTAAGGATTCACTTTGGTCATCATTCATCTTTTAACCCCATTATTGGAACAATTTATTTAATTTTTCACCACGGCTAGCTGCCTTTGTGAAGTCACTATTTTCTAAACATGAGTTTATCTCAGATATTAGAGAATCAGCTTTTTCTTTTACGTCATCTGAAACATTTGAAGATACTTTCATGAAATGTAGTGCTTGTGAAACAGCAGATTTGGCCTTACTTGCTTTCTTAGCCCATTCTTTTGCTTTGTCTCCTCTTTGTTTTGAGTTATATCCAGTTGCTTCATCTAAAAATTGAGTCCATCTCTTACGGCTATCTTGGGCAATCTTCATGGCATCTCTATCCTCGAAGTTAGGAGGTACATTTTTCACATCGACCATCAATGCTCCAGAATCATTGAAATGCGCTTCTATAGATGTCATGATGTCGTGCGATCCGGAGAAGGAGTTATTGCCATTATCATTTACAACTTCGAAATACTTCTTTGCTACCGTTGCCAAACCGCCTTCTTCTGTAATCTGCTTCACTAATCCACGCTTAACGTCGAATCTCTCCATAACCGGTCGGGAGGTAATTTGCTATTCAATACTGCCGGATAATAATGATGAAACTAGAACGAACTGATATACTAAAACTATTGTTTTAACAAAAAAATTTATGATTATTGTGAATAATTAGATAATAATGCTTGTAAAAATATGAACCTAGTGTAAGGATACTTTCATTTGTATTATGCCTTCAGGACGTTTTGAGAAACATGGACTATGAGGCACTAGATTTCTATGAAGTTGATTCGTTATTAAGTGATGAAGAAAGAATGGTTCGTGATATGGTTCGCGATTGGGTGGACGAAGAAGTCATACCAAATATTGAGAATGCGTGCCGAGAAGGAATTTTTCCTGATGAATGGCGAGTGGCACTTGGTGAGATGGGTGTTTTGGGAGCACCTCTAAAGGGATATGATTGTCCTGGCCTTTCTTATACCGCATATGGCGTGATATGTAGAGAATTAGAAAGAGGTGATAGTGGATTACGCTCATTTGCAAGTGTACAAGGATCATTGGCTATGTATCCAATATGGGATTTTGGTAGTGAAGAGCAAAAAATGCATTATTTACCAAAAATGGCTAGTGGAGAATGGATTGGATGTTTTGGACTTACAGAACCTGATTATGGATCAAATCCAGGAGATATGATTACTAAAGCAGAAGAAATGGGAGATCATTACATACTTAATGGTGCAAAAATGTGGATTACTAATGGTACAATAGCTGATTTGGCAGTGGTTTGGGCTAAATTAGATGGAGTTATCAGAGGTTTTATCGTAGAAAAGAACGATCCAGGTTTTTCTGCTCCTGAAATGAAAGGGAAGCATTCGCTCAAGGCTAGTGTGACAAGTGAATTGGTTTTTCAAGATTGTAAAATTCCCAAAGATCGTATTTTACCCGGAGTAAAAGGCCTTAGAGGGCCTTTTTCATGCTTGAATAACGCGAGATTTGGAATATCATGGGGAGCAATAGGGGCCGCTCAAGCATGCTTCTACTCTGCGAAAGACTATGCGTTGAGTAGGATACAATTTGACCACCCAATAGCATCATATCAGTTAGTACAGAATAAATTATCTTGGATGCTGAGAGAAATAACAAAGGCGCAACTATTGGCCTACCATCTCGGCCAAAAGAAGGATGATGGGCAGTGGATTCCCGAACATATTTCTTTGGCGAAAATGAATAATGTCGATATAGCCCTAGAGATTGCACGTGTTGCAAGGGACATACATGGCGCAAATGGGATTTTAGATGAGTACCCAGTAATGAGACATATGGCCAATTTGGAATCAGTAAAAACATATGAAGGAACGCATGATATTCATAATCTTATCCTAGGAAGACACATTACAGGAATTCAATCATTCACCAGAGAAATCTGATGCATTAGTAAATCCAAAATTAGAAGATTTAAAAATAATTGTCGAGAGGATAAAATATGAATATTGCTGTACTACTCAAACAAGTCCCCGATACCACTGCAAAGATTACAATATCTAATGGGAAGGTTGATGAAAATAGTGTAAGTAAATGGTCCATGAGTCCTTATGATGAGTATGCATTAGAATCTGGACTAAAAATGAAGGAAGCAACAGGAGGTAATTTAATTGCCATCACGTGTGGTCCTGAGAGAACTAAAAAGATGCTCACAGATGCTGCTGCGGTTGGTGCAGACACGCTTATTCACATTTCTGAAGATAAAGTATTAGATAGCACTCAGGTACAAAATCTTCTAGCTACTGTAATTAATAATAATGAAATTGAAGTAGTTCTCTGCGGGAAACAGGCAGCAGATACGAACTCTGGATCGACAGGCCCCGGTGTTGCCGAGCTCCTTGATGCAGCTTGTGTAACTATGGTTTCAGAAGTTAGTTTTTCCGGAAATAGTTTTATCTCAGTAAGACCCAGTAATACAGGGACAGAAAAGGTGTCAACAAGCGGAATAAGCGTATTCACTTTTGATAAGGGTTTATCAGAACTAAGGAGGCCTAATGTAAGAGGCATTATGATGGCGAAGAAAAAAGTAATTGAGACAATAAAACCAGAAGAATTAGGACTAGGAGGAGATTCGGACCGTATAATTCTACAAACTCAAAATTCTCCTGCTGAAAAGGAGCCAGGGCAAATTTTCGAAGGCGTTGGTGAAATTCCTACGATAGTGTCAAAATTACGCAATGAGGCAAATGTGATTTGAGGTGATAAAATGAAATTTACAATAATAGCAGAAATGAATGGAGATTTACTACATCCAACAACATATCAGTTAATAGGAGCTATATCGGAGATTGGTTCTGAATCAATAGTTATTTGTCCGAATGGAAAAGGCTCTTCTGAAGCATCGAAAATAAAAGGAGTAGAAAAAATAATCTCAGTTAACGGAGATTGTTTTGATTTATTCGATGGTAGTGCCTGGGCTTCTGTGATTAATTCAGTTTGTGAAGGCACCATAGTAGCATCAGCATCTCCCAATGGAAGAGAAATTGGTGCAATAATCGCAGCAAAGAGAGGGATCCCAATAATACAGGATGTTGTTGCAATTTCATCGGAAATTACAGTTACTAGGCCGATTTATTCAGGTAAAGCTACAGAAACTCTGAAAATTAATGGAGATTCGGTGATAACTTTGAGGCCGAATGCGTTTGAAAGTGCAGAAGTAGGCAATGATGCTCCTATTAGTATAGTGGACCAAACATCGGATGTGAGAGTTGCAGTTATTGAGGCAATTAATAAAGCAAGTGAGCGTTTAGATGTTACCGAGGCAGATATTATCATATCAGGGGGTCGTGGGATGGGTTCAATAGACAATTTTTCTCACCTAGAGAGTATGGCCGATACCCTAGGTGCTGCCGTAGGAGCTAGTAGAGCAGTAGTGGACGAATGGGGTATGCCCCATAGAATGCAAGTAGGGCAAACTGGAAAGACTGTTTCTCCTTCATTGTATATTGCAGTCGGTATTTCTGGAGCTATTCAGCATCTAGCAGGAATGAGGTCTAGCAAATATATTGTCGCGATAAATAAAGATCCTGATGCACCTATCTTTACTGTTGCTGATTATGGAATTGTAGCATCATGGGAAGAAGCTCTGCCTATTCTTAAATCAGAATTAATGAAATTATCTTAGAAAGATGTTGATGTTTTCGCTTTATCATTCCTTATTCTCTCTATCTTTTGAAGATATGCTTCATTAATTCCTCCAGTTACATAGATTCCATTAAAGCATGAGCAGTCAAAACTAGCAAGATTATGATCTCCTACTGATAAACATGCTTCAACAAGGTCATCTAGTCTTTGGTAAAATAACAAATCAGCGCCGATAGCCTCACAGATTTCCTCATTATTTCTATTGTATGCAACGTATTCGGTTTTTGCTGGCATGTCTATTCCGTAAACATTAGGATGGATTATTGGGGGAGAACAGGAAGCAAAATATACCTTTTTCGCACCTGCGTCTCGAGCCATTTGAACTATCCTACGTGAAGTATTTCCTCTAACTATGCTGTCATCAACTATCAAAATAATTTTATTATTGAATTCTCCCTCAATAGTATTCAATTTCTTTCTAACAGATTCTTTTCTTACAGATTGCCCTGGCATTAAGAAAGTCCGGCCAATATATCTATTTTTGACAAAACCTTCTCTGTAAGGTACGCCCAAATGCTTTGCTAAATCCAGAGCTGCAATCCTTCCACTATCAGGAACAGGGATTACAGCTTCTATCTCATGATTAGGAAGTTTTTCAGATATTCTTTTTGCGAGTAATTCACCCATCCTGAGTCTTGCATCATGTACAGAAATTCCATCTATTACAGAATCAGGCCTTGCAAAATAAACATGTTCAAAAATACATGGGCGATGTGATATTTCTGGATGACAAATTTTGGAAGATATAGTGCCATCAATTCTGACCACAACCGCTTCACCCGGTTCAATATCTCTATCGGGAGTGAATCCAAGTGCCGTGCATGCAACGCTCTCTGATGCGATTAATACTTCCGTAAAATCTTCTAATTCATTTTTACCCATAAATAGAGGTCTGATGCCATGAGGGTCACGGAAAGCAATAAGCCCCCACCCC
>Ga0208277_1001606_pt1 | contig 13097 bp, 11 predicted proteins | sample ETNtaG_5_FD_185782 | JGI IMG/M metagenome (GOLD analysis project Ga0208277, IMG submission 185782) | Marine microbial and viral communities from oxygen minimum zone, Eastern Pacific Ocean - ETNP201406SV205 (SPAdes) (version 2) | ecosystem: Environmental > Aquatic > Marine > Oceanic ...
CAAGATGAGTTGATGACAGCCTTAAGTGGGGAGCTGTCTCCTAGAAAAGGAAAAATTTTTTTCAAAGGTTCCGACATAAGCCTGCTTAATGCCGAAGGTCGTAGGGCTCTTGGTATTTTCTCTGCACCTGAAGAGAGGCTTGGTCACGCAGCTTGTCCTAGTATGAAGTTATCAGAAAATGTTCTTATAACTTGTTCTAAGACGGCTAAGCTCACGAAATATGGCATTATTCAAAGAAATTTTTCCGAGGAATTAACAAGGGAAATAATTAATAAATTTGATGTTAAAACTGATAGTACTTCCTCTGTTGCCTCATCTCTATCAGGTGGCAATTTACAAAAGTTTGTCATAGGAAGGGAATTACTTCAGAATCCAAAACTTCTCATAATAAATCAACCTACATGGGGGGTTGATGCTTCTGCAGCAGCATTTATTAGGCAAGCCATAATTGATCTTGCAGAATCTGGTACGGCAGTAGTAATAATTAGCCAAGATCTAGATGAATTAATTGAGGTCAGTGATAGTTTTACCGCTTTAGTTGGTGGTCGAATATCTGACCCAAAACCAATGAGTGGCTTGAAAATCAGAGACATTGGTCAAATGATGTCTGGGGCAATGTCATATGATTAAACTTGTTCCGAGAACAAAACAAAGCCCTCTAATATCAGCCATTATTCCTATTTTAGCTGTGGGTTTAACAATGTTTTTTGGTGGAATATTATTTTGGATGCTCGGCAAGGATCCTTTTGAAACCATACGTATGATTTTTTGGGATCCGCTTATGAATGAAACTTTTGCAGATTATGCAAGACCTCAAATATTGGTTAAAGCTGCGCCTCTGATATTAATTGCAATTGGTTTATCATTTGGCTTTAGAGCCAATATTTGGAATATTGGTGCTGAAGGACAGTTTATAATGGGGGCTATTTTTAGTGGTGCCTTGGGTTTAGCTGTTTACCCCCAAGAAAGTTTATTACTGTTTCCTTTAATGGTTGCTTTTGGTATTATTGGAGGTGTTTTTTGGGCTTCTATACCTGCGTTACTGCGAACTTATTTCAATACCAATGAGATCCTTGTTTCTCTGATGCTTGTATACGTGGCAGAACAGATTCTTGCGGCCGCTTCCATTGGTTTTCTTCGAAACCCTGAAGGTGCAGGCTTTCCAGGTTCAAGAAATTTGAGCCAATATCCATCTGCTGCAAATTTGGAAATTATTTCTGGTTCTGGAATTCACTGGGGTGTAGCCACTGCTTTTGTTTCCGTAATTTTCTTTTATATACTATTGTACAAACACAAGTTTGGTTTTCAGGTATCACTTTCTGGTATGTCACCAAAAGCTGCACGCCTTTCTGGTGTTAATCCTAGATTTTTGGTAATCCTTTGTCTTGCGTTAAGCGGCGGATTAGCGGGCTTGGCTGGAATGTTTGAGTTGACAGGTCCAGCAGGCCAAATAACTATTGATTTTAATGTTGGGTACGGGTTTACGGCCATTATTGTTGCCTTTTTGGGTCGTTTAAATCCTATTGGGATTCTTTTTTCTGGCATACTAATGGCACTTACTTACGTTGGGGGAGAACTAACCCAATTTATGCTCAATTTGCCGGCAGCCGCTATTCAAGTTTTCCAAGGCATGTTGCTATTTTTTCTTTTGTCTATGGATCTTCTGGTAAATTACAAAATTAAATTAGCGAGGTTTTAAGTACATGGACTTCTCTTCAATAGATCCAGTTATTTTGATCGCCAGCCTTATCGTTGCCTCAACACCAATTTTGCTGGCGGCGACTGGTGAGTTAATTGTCGAGAAATCTGGAGTGCTTAATCTTGGAGTTGAAGGTATGATGATTATTGGTGCAATAAGCGGATTCATTGTTTGCGTAGAACTAAATTCTCCGTTACTTGGTCTAATAGGTGCAGCATTGGGTGGAGGATTGTTATCAATAGTTTTTGGAATCGTAACTCAAGTCTTAAGAGCAAATCAAGTAGCATCAGGTTTAGCCCTTACCATGTTTGGATTGGGACTGGCTTCACTTCTCGGGCATTCATACACAGGCATTAAACCTCCCTACCTTTCTACACCAGACATACCTTTTTTTTCAGAGATACCTATATTGGGAAAAATGTTATTTCAGCATGATTTTGTAGTTTATTTCTCAATTATAAGTGTGTGTTTGGTATGGTACTTTTTCCGTGCAACTCGATTTGGTTTAATTATTAAGGCTATTGGAGAAAATCAAGACTCAGCACATGCACTAGGTTACAATGTTATAGCAACTCGAATTTTGACAATATTCATTGGTGGTTGCTTTGCTGGATTGGCAGGAGGATATCTATCACTGGTTCGAGTACCTCAATGGACTGAAGGAATGACAGCCGGTGCTGGCTGGATTGCTCTTGCTTTAGTAGTTTTCTCTAGTTGGAAGCCGCTAAGGTTATTCGTTGGTGCTTATATTTTTGGAGGGTTTACAATATTACAATTAAATCTTCAGGCAATAGGAATCGAATTAAGTGTAGCACTATTGTCAATGACACCGTATATTGTGACAATAATTGCGCTTGTGATTATTTCTTCCGGTAAGAAACAGGGAGGATCGTCAACACCAGGATCTCTAGGCAAGGTGTTTATGGAAGCACAATAACAACAAAACAAGGAGGACTTATGAAAAAAATAATTAACTTTTTTCTCACTTTATCAGGGATTCTATTATTAGGTTCAGGACTATTTGCTGCTGATCTTAAAGTTGGATTCGTATACGTGGGACCACCGGGTGACTTTGGTTGGACCTACCAACACGACCAAGGTAGGAAAGCTGTGGAGAAAGCATTTGGTGATAGAGTAGAAACTACTTTTGCAGAAAATGTTCCAGAAGGGGCTGATGCAGAAAGAGTTATGACACAAATGGCACTCTCTGGACATGATATGATATTTGCAACATCCTTTGGCTACATGGATCCAGTGATGAATGTTGCCGCAAAATTTCCAAATGTGAAATTTGAGCATGCAACTGGTTATAAAAGAGCAGATAACGTGTCAACATATTCTGCAAGATTTTATGAAGGTAGAAGTGTTATAGGGCACATAGCTGGAAAAATGACTAAGTCTAATGTTGTGGGTTACATAGCCTCTTTCCCAATACCTGAAGTAGTACGTGGAATAAATGCGGCTTATTTGGCAGCCAAAGCTGCTAATCCAAATGTGAAATTCAAAATAGTCTGGGTTTTCACTTGGTTTGATCCTGCTAAAGAGGCAGATGCTGCTAACGCACTAATAGACCAAGGTGCTGACGTGTTGATGGCTCATACTGATAGCCCTTCACCACTTACAGTTGCTGAAGAGAGAGGAGTGTTTGCATTTGGACAAGCATCAGACATGTTACAATTTGGACCAAACGCTAGACTGGGCTCAATAATCGACGACTGGGATCCATACTACATAGCTAGAGTTCAAGCTGCACTTGACGGCACATGGGAGAGTACTGACACCTGGGACGGATTAGCGCCTGGAATGGCCGCGCTCGGTGGCTTTCATGAAAAAATTCCAATGGATGTTCGAGCAGAAGCAATGAACCTTGCTATTGCAATTGCTGGAGGAAGAACCCATTCTTTCACTGGACCAATAAACAGGCAGGATGGTAGTGCTTGGTTGGCAGAAGGTGAAACAGCTGACGATGGAACGCTTTTGGGAATGAACTTTTATGTTGAAGGCATAGAAGGAGATATTCCTCAATAAACTTTCAGAAGTGGGTTCCACTAAAGTGGGGCCCACATTTAAAATGATTTAGCTTCTTAAAAACATAGTTTATTTTATTGATCTCCTCCATATAGTGTAATCAAATCTATTAGAGAGTTGTGCATTTTTGAAGAAAAAGAAGAAAAACCTCAAGGAAGATGGAATAGGAATTTATATCCACTGGCCTTTTTGCCAAAGCCTTTGTCCTTATTGTGATTTCAATAGTTATGTTTCTGAAAAAATTGACATGGACAGTTGGAGCACCGCCTATAAAAAGGCTTTAAGAATTTCAGCTATACAAGTTGACAATAATCTTGTTCATTCAATTTACTTCGGTGGGGGTACCCCAAGTTTGATGAGTTCGAGGTTAGTTTATGAAGTTATAAATGAAATTTCTAAGGAATTTAGATTATCATCTGATGCTGAAATCAGTTTAGAAGCTAACCCAACATCGGTGGAATATGGTAAGTTTAAATCTTATTCGGCTTCAGGAGTTAACCGATGCTCTCTAGGTATTCAAGCCCTTAATGATCCTGACCTAAAAAGTCTTGGGAGGTTACACTCTGTAAATGATGCTTTAAGGGCTTTTGATTCCGCAAGGCAGTGCTTCAAAACATCTAGTTTTGATTTAATTTATGGAAGACAAAATCAGACTATAGGGGAATGGGAAAACGAATTAAAAAGAGCTATGAGTTTGGACCCGCAACATCTGTCACTTTATCAACTTACTATTGAACCAGGCACCCCATTCTTTAAGTTACAACAAAAAAATCGTTTAAGGGGTTTGCCTAACGATAGCAAATCATGTGCTTTTTATACAAAAACGAAAGAGATCTGTAAAAATAATGAATTGGTACATTACGAAATTTCAAATTTTGCAACTAAAGGTCATGAAAGTGTACACAATCTCAATTACTGGAAATATGGTGATTTTATTGGAATAGGCCCAGGAGCATCCGGAAGGATTTCAATAAATGGCAAAAAACATGAGACGGAGGGGCATAAGAATCCTATGAAATGGCTTGGAGGTGTTTTAAAAAATGGGGGTGAGATCTATTCCGTGAGTATGCCCTTATCCTTTATAGACCAAGCTAAGGAATACGCTGTAATGTCATTTAGACTTAAGGAAGGTCTGAATATTGAACGGTTTAATAGTTTTTCAGAATTAAAATTGTCTTTAACTAAGGTTGAGGAATTAAGAGAAATGGGTTTGATAAATAAATCCCATAACAGCTTATATACTACAGAAAAAGGGGAGTTATTACTAAACTCGATCTTAAGTCACCTTCTAAACTAATCACTTGTTTTCTTCAAAATTATGTTAATAACCCGGTCTAAGTCCTCTAAATTCCTGTAGTTGAAAACTAATCTTCCCCGCTTTTCTCCTTCATTATGAGAAATTGAAACGGGAAAACCAAGTTCTGCAGATAGCTCACTTTCCAACATTTCAGTGTCTGCATCTTTCTCTTTTAGTGTACTTTTTGACTTTAGATTCTTTTTTGAAAATTCTTTTACTAGTCTTTCGGTTTCTCTAACTGATAATTCGTTTTTTACAATAGACTTTGCTATTTCTAAGGCTTTATCTACACCTATCAAAGCTCTAGCATGGCCTGCTGTTAATTTACCATCTTTTAAAAACTTAAGTACGCTATCGGGGAGGTTTAACAATCGAGTTAAATTTGTAATATATACTCTTGACTTTCCAAGGTTGGAAGCAAGCTCTTCTTGAGTATAATTGAATTTCTCCAGAAGTTGCTTGTATCCCAAAGCCTCTTCATAAGGATTCAAATTACTTCTCTGAATGTTTTCTATTATAGCAATTTCCAATACCTCAATATCCGTTAACTCTTTTATAAGAGCTGGTATCTCGTGAAGTTGGGCTAATTGAGCGGCTCTCCAACGCCTTTCCCCTGCCACTATTTCATAGTACCCACCTTTTTCTCTAACAATAATTGGTTGAAGTAACCCTTTAGATTCTATGGAATTCTTTAATTCGGTCAATTCTTCTTCAGAAAATGTCTTTCTAGGTTGATTTATATTTGGTTGTATTTTTTCAATTGGTATTAAGGAAAGTGTCTTGGACCTTTTTATATTATTAGGTTCCTCTACAAAGTTCATATCTTGATCGTTGTTTAGATCAATTTGTGTCTCTGAAAGTAGGGATGAAAGTCCTCTGCCTAAACTTTTTTTATTCATAAAAAACCATGTGTTTTAATTAATTTTCTCCTGCCTCTTCAATAGTTCTGCAGCAAGTTTTTGATAAGCTAGTGCTCCACTGCACTTTTGATCGTAGATAACAGCTGGTAAAGCATATGATGACGCTTCACTTAACCTTACATTTCTTGGAACCACAGTATCGAATACTAACTCTCCCAGATTTTCTCGTACATCATCTTCTACAGATTGGGCGTGTTTATTTCTTCGATCATACATTGTTAAAACAATTCCATGTATCTTTAAGTTTTTGTTAAGGTTTTTTCTTACTTCTTGTATAGTCAAAATTAATTGTGAAAGACCTTCCAATGCGAAAAACTCTGTTTGTAAAGGCACGAGCACAGATGTAGAAGCCACAAAAGCATTAACTGTTAAAATATTTAGGGCAGGTGGACAGTCGATTAATACATAATCCAATGAATTAAAAAGATCTCCAGTTAATGATTCTTTAAGTCGTAAAACCCTTTTTCTATCCTGACTTAAATCTATGTCTGCTGAAGACAAATCTGTGTTTGAGGGTGCTATATGTAAGCCAGGCACCTTAGTTTCTTTTATGGTTTCAGAAAGTGTTTTAGTTCCTAAAATAACATCGTATGTGGTATTCTTCCTTTCTTTAACTTCTATGCCAAGTCCTGTAGAAGCATTTCCCTGAGGGTCTAAATCAACTAAGAGAACCTTTTTACCTACTGCTGCCAGAGACGTTCCCAAATTAATTGCGGTAGTTGTTTTACCCACCCCGCCCTTTTGATTCGACACAGAGATAACATGAGGCTGAGAATTAATCATGCTCTACCTCATTCAACAACTTGTGGTGGTCAATTTCAACTATTTTACCATCTTTATGACTTAAGCTTTGATGAATCTTATAAATAAAATGCCAACGAGATTTGGCATGCAATATTTCTTCCTTAAATTTTTTTCCTTTTAAAAACAATGACTTACCCATAAAATTCCTGTGCCTTTTTGAATATCCTAACAAATCATCTAATGGTGCCAAGGCTCTAGATACAACATAATCACAACTGACAATAGGTGCCGCCTCTATCCTATCACATATAACATTACCCTCAATATTTAATTTTCTGCAAACCTCCTCCAGAAACAAACATTTCTTTGAGTTGCTGTCCATGAAATTAAACTTAAACTCGGGGTGTTTCTCTTTCGAATATATTGCCAGTGGTATTCCTGGAAATCCGCCTCCTGAACCAATATCTAACCAAACACCTTTTTCTGTTTTTGCAAATTGAATCAGTTGTAAACTATCTAGAACATGCCTTTCCCTAAAATCATTTGTAGTGGCCGAAGAAACTAAATTGATTTTTTTATTCCACTTTTTTAATAGTTCTTCAAAAACCATGAAACTTTTTTTTGTTTCACGTGAAACATTCCCAAAAAAATCAACAGTCATCCAGCCTGCTTTTTATTTTGGGTTTTCAGTCTCATAAGTATTAATGTTAGGGCTGCAGGTGTCATTCCTTCTATTCGTCCGGCTTGATCAAGAGATTGAGGTTTTATTTGTTTTAGCTTGCTGGAAAGTTCATTAGACAAACCTATAACGTCACTATAATTAAAATTATTTGGTATCTTATAAGAATTATCCCTCTTTAGCATTTCAATTTCGTTTTCTTGTCGCCTTATGTATGTATCATAACGGGCATCATTTTCTATCTGGGTTTTTATATCTTCTGGTATGGTTTTATATTCAGGATAAATAGCTTCGATTTTCTCTCTACTGATATTTGGGTAGGAAATTAGCTTGTATAAAGATCTTTTGACTCCGTCCTTATTAATTAATATCCCCTTTTTTTCAATTTCATTTGGTGAGAAAAGTTTATTTTTTACAATGGTTTTGTTTTTAGAAATCTGCTTTGTTTTTTCACAGAAAATCTCATATCTAACCTTGTCTACACTGCCAATTCGTCTTCCATAATTAGTCAACCTTGTATCAGCATTATCTGAACGCAATATAAGTCTATACTCAGCCCTCGAAGTAAACATTCTATATGGTTCACTTACTCCCCTAGTTACTAGATCATCTACTAATACTCCGATATAGCACTCAGATCTCTTAAAAATTGCCGGTTCCATGTTTTTTACCCATAGGGCTGCATTTAAACCAGCTACTAAACCCTGCGCAGCAGCTTCTTCGTAACCTGTTGTTCCATTTATCTGGCCTGCGAAATAGAAACCTTCTAATTTACCCAATCTAAGCGTTCTATCTAAAGACCTTGGGTCTATATAATCATATTCTATTGCATAACCTGGTTGTAAAATTTCAGCGCTCTCTAAACCCTTTATCGTTGAAATATATTCCTTTTGTATATCCTCCGGCATAGAGGTGGAAATGCCATTTGGATAAATGACAGAGGAATCTAAACCTTCAGGCTCCAGAAAAACCTGGTGGTAATCTCTTTCAGAAAAGCGAACAATTTTGTCCTCTATAGAGGGGCAGTACCTTGGACCACTACTATCAATATCCCCTCCATATATGGCAGAATTTTTAAGGTTATTTTTAATAACAGTGTGGGTCTCTTTATTGGTGTATGTAATTCCGCACTTAATTTGTTTATTAAAAGGTTTTTGGTGAAGAAAAGAAAACATTTGCGGTTCTTCATCGGCATCTTGATAGCTTACAGAATCCCAATTTATACTAGACTTAAGCAACCTGGGTGGGGTACCCGTTTTTAACCTACCTGTAACTATTCCTAAAGAATATAGCTTTTCTGCCAATTTTTTTGATGCATTTTCCCCTAGGCGTCCACCCTCTCTTTTCTCTTTTCCTATATGGATTATACCATTTAAAAAAGTACCCGTTGTAAGAATTACAGATTTAGATAGTACTTCCTCTTTTTCGTCTAAAACTATACCCCTTATAGAACCACCTTCAATTAATATGTCTGAAACCTCCCCTTCAATCACTGACAAACCAGGAGTATTCGATATAAGTTTTTGCATTTCTCTGCGATAAATCTTTCTATCGGCTTGTGTTCTTGGTCCCCTTACAGCGGGACCCTTCTTTCTGTTAAGAAGTCTGAACTGTATTCCGGCTTTATCAGCTACAACACCCATCAGTCCGCCTAAAGCATCTATCTCTCGAACCAGATGACCTTTTCCCAATCCCCCTATAGCTGGATTACATGACATTTCTCCTATTTTAGAAAAACTGTGGGTGACCAGAGCGGTGTTCATTCCTAATCTGTTTGCTGCGTGGGCAGCTTCTACACCAGCATGCCCCCCTCCAATTACCACAACATCATATATATGTTTCACGTGAAACATCTATTTTCCAATACAAAACCTAGAGAAAATTTCACCATAAACCTCTTCTATATCGATTTTACCCAAAAGATCTTCCAAACTCAAAAGTGCTTGCCTTATATCCTCAGCTACAAATTCAATGTTTATACCTATATCCTTTAAGTTTTTTTTCGCCATTTCCATTGACTTTATAGCCTTCCCCATAGCATTTCTGTGTCTATTATTGCAAGTAGATCCACATTTTTCAAAATATTCTCTAACTTGTCTACTTATAAGTTCAGTCAAATCTATGACCCCTTCCCCAGTCTTTCCAGAAATTCCTAGATATCCCTCGAATCCATTTTTAATATCTATTTTCGACACAAGAACAATATCGTTTTTCTTCCTTTCTATTGATGTTGGATCTCCTTCTCCTGGGGTGTCCTTAAGAAAAATTCTCAAATCACTAGAATTAGCCCGCTTTTCGGTTCTCTCCACACCAATTTTTTCAATTGGATCCACTGTTTCTCTCAAACCAGCACAGTCAAAAATGGAAACCAAATGACCACCGATATTGACCTTCTTTTCAATAACATCTCTAGTAGTTCCAGGTATTTCCGAAACTATAGACACCTCCTCACCAACTAAGCAATTCAACAGTGTTGATTTACCGACATTCGGGCCTCCCACAATAGCGACCTCAAACCCTCTATTGATCTTTTCTACGTAGAAGCTACCAGCCACCTCTTTTGATATTTCTCCAATGATCTCATCAATGGGTTTTTTAACCTCTCCTTCAATATCTAGTTCGATGTTTTCCTCGGCAAAATCAATGCTTGCTTCTATATTTGCCTTTATATTCAATAACTTAGACCTCCAACACTCTACAATTTTATTGAAATTTCCGGAAAAAAGTTTGTCCGCTAAAATTTTTTGTGCTTCTGTTTCTGCATTAATTAAATTGGCCAACCCTTCTACTTGAGATAAGTTCAGTTTACCATTTTTAAGAGCTTGTAATGTGAAATCTCCTGGACCGGCCGGTCTAATATTTTCAAAGGAATTTAACGCATTAAAAGTCATATCAATAATAGCTTTACTTCCGTGAAGGTGTATCTCTACTGTTTCTTCTCCGGTAAAACTACTCTCTTTTGCAAAATAAATTATTAAAGCTTGATCTAATTTAACTTTACCCCACCAGAGTGTTCGCAATACTGCATACCTAGGTGGAGATTTAAGATCTGATTTTAAAAGTGTGTTAATGGTTTTTAGCGCGTCTGGTCCGCTAATCCTGATGACACATATCGCAGAAACACCCGCTCCAGAAGATTTTGCGAAAACAGTCTCTACCATATTTCCCATATATTAAGAAAATCCTAGGTATTCATTGAATCAAAAAAATCTGAGTTTGACTTTGTTTGTTTTAATTTTCCAAGAAGAAATTCTATTGCATCAGTGGTTCCCATAGGGTTTAAAATTCTTCGAAGAACATAAACCTTTGCAAGTTCACCTTTCTCCATAAGCAAGTCTTCTTTTCTTGTACCCGACTTTAAAATGTCAATTGATGGGAAAACTCTTTTATCAGCGACTTTTCTATCTAAAACAAGCTCCGAATTTCCTGTTCCTTTAAATTCCTCAAATATAACCTCATCCATTCTACTGCCTGTATCAATAAGTGCAGTTGAAACAATGGTTAAAGAGCCACCTTCTTCTATATTCCTCGCAGCTCCGAAAAATCTCTTTGGTCTCTGAAGCGCGTTAGCATCAACACCTCCTGTTAGCACCTTACCAGACGAAGGAACCACTGTGTTAAAGGCTCTTCCCAGCCTGGTTATACTATCTAAAAGTATGACAACATCTCTTTTATGTTCCACCAACCTTTTCGATTTCTCAATAACCATTTCAGAGACTGCCACATGCCTTGTTGCGGGTTCATCAAAAGTAGAAGAAATAACCTCTCCTTTTACAGATCTTTGCATATCCGTAACTTCCTCAGGTCTTTCATCAACAAGTAATACAATAAGATATACTTCAGGGTGGTTTTGCTCTATTGAGTTAGCAATATTCTGTAGAATTACAGTCTTTCCAGTCCTGGGGGGTGCTACGATGAGAGAACGCTGACCCTTTCCAATTGGGGCTACTAAGTCTATTACTCTTGCAGATTTATCCTTTATGGTTGGATCTTCAATCTCTAACCGAAGTCTTTCGTCAGGGTATAAAGGGGTTAGATTATCAAAATGCACCTTATGCTTCGCACCCTCTGGGTCCGAGAAATTAATTTTACTAACCTTAACTAGTCCAAAATATCGCTCTCCTTCATTTGGAGCTCTAATTACGCCTTCGACTGTATCACCCGTTCTAAGAGAAAATTTCCGTATCTGAGATGGGCTTACATATATATCATCGGGACCTGGTAAATAATTCGCATCGATTGATCTTAAAAATCCAAAACCATCTTGTAAAACTTCCAATACACCATCGCCTGATATTTCTGCTCCCTCCTGTGCCATTTCTTTTAAAATAGCAAACATTATATCACCCTTACGCATAGTAGATGCGTTTTCTATTTCCAGTTTTTCAGCTAATAATACCAGATCCGCGGGACTTTTAGTCTTTAGTTCACTTAATGATAAGTGAGATGTTTTAGCTATATCTATCATAACTGTTAATTTAATTTTGAGATGAACGTAAAGTGATGAGAAAGAATGAAGATTCTTTTAAATAAAAACACATTATAAGTCAATAAAACATTTTAAGACGATATTTTTTCTGTAAATTTGTCTACTTTCTCCCAGTCTGTGAATTCGTGAGAAATACTTGTATCTGTAGGACCTTTAGTTAACCACATTATTATTCTAATCATAATTTTATCTAATGTTCTTAAATTTGGGTAATCAATTTTTCCTGCAAACACAGTTAAATAGTTAGGCTTCCAATCCGACAAAACTATAAATTTTTTTATGTACGGGTTAGTGTCTGCATCACTTTTTTCAGGTTTCCTTGCCACTACATTAACAGAGAAAAATGCTGTCATTTTTGACTCTAAAGTTATTTTATTCTCTTTAATAAATTTAAATAAATTATCTCTGTGCTTTCCATATCTTATGCTGGCGCCGATTATTATAAAATCAAATTTATCTATATCTTCATTATTAACTTTTTCTAATGAAAATATGGTAACGCTGTCTTTTTTCTTTAGTCTATCGGAAATTCTTTCAGAAATTTTCTTTGTCTGCCCGTCTACGGTAGAATAAATAATTAAATATTTTTTCATTTCTATAATTATTGAGATAACCGTTTCAGTAAAATTTCTACGTTTTTCGGATCTGCATCTGGAGTAATACCATGGCCTAAATTAAAAATATAAGGTCCTTTATTATAATTATCTGTAATATAATCTATTTGCCTCAACATTTCATCCCCACCTGTAACCAAATGTATAGGATCAAGGTTTCCTTGTATTGCTTTAATATTTTGTATCTCTTTCTTAATCCATGGTGGTGGTACTGTTGAATCCAGAGCTATACAATCCACAAACTTTAAGTCACAAAAAGACTTATAGTTTGCACCACAACCTCTTGGAAAAGCTATAACTTTAGCCTCTGGGTGTCTTTTTTTTATTTCCTCAGAAATTTTTTTTATAGGTTCATATACATAGTTTTTAAAATATGTACCTCCCAAAGCACCAGCCCAACTATCAAAAATTTTTACTACGTCCGCTCCTGCTTTTATTTGTTCGGACAAATATTCAATTGTGGCTAAAGTTAATTTGTCTATCAGCACCCTAAAGTCTTCTGGATTTCTAGTCATATAGACCTTAGCTGCCTTTTGGTCGTCTCCTCCCTTTCCTGCTATCATGTATGTAGCAACTGTCCAGGGAGCACCAGCAAAACCAATTAATGTTTTTTCTTTAGAAAGTTCG
>Ga0208277_1001608_pt1 | contig 13087 bp, 11 predicted proteins | sample ETNtaG_5_FD_185782 | JGI IMG/M metagenome (GOLD analysis project Ga0208277, IMG submission 185782) | Marine microbial and viral communities from oxygen minimum zone, Eastern Pacific Ocean - ETNP201406SV205 (SPAdes) (version 2) | ecosystem: Environmental > Aquatic > Marine > Oceanic ...
TAAATCGCGAGTCCTAGGTCTTTGTCCAAGCTGGCGACAGTGACCGGAAGCTGAGCATCTCCGGGGCTGTCTATTGTATTGCATCCGGCGAAGGTAGCGCCACCAAACTCATTACCTGCAGAGAGGGTTGTGATAATCCCTGCCTCCACTACTGCGTCCATTTGCCTACTCCATGCTGAGTCGCCGTTGTTGTCGAAATGGACCTCTAATTGTTGCTCACCGAGAGATGATGTCAATATGTCAATGCCATACTTGTCCTTATTTTCGATTGCCCATTGTGCTCCTTGAATTACATCTTCTATATCGCCATCGCAACATGCCAGGATATTAATCAGAAATGCCCCTGGTGCAGCTCCAACGTGTCTTGCACCAGTAGTAGGGTCGGCCTGACCACCTCCTGTTCCTGCGGCAATCCCGGCTACATGGGTCCCATGGGTGCCAGAATCATAGGAAGAAGAGGGGTCTTGTTCTGCATCCATCAGAACTGCATCATAGAATGCGATAATCTTTGGATCACAATCAACAAAAATTGGATTCGGATTAAGAGGATCTGGATTGGGTTGCTCGCATCCAGTTGTGAACGGCTCATCGTCCATATCATTCAGACCCTCATGGTCCCCTCTGACTCCTGTATCTAGTACAGCTATCACGGAGCCAGTTCCATCAAAGCCAAAGTCATTCCAAACCTGATCAACCCCCATGTTGGGTACAGCTTCCGCCATGTGAGGCTCTGCCAATCCCAAATCCTCGATCATTACGACCCCTGTCAGGGAACGGATCCCCTCCGAGGACAGTATTGATTGGAAGGGAGCAGTAGCTATTACCGAATCCAGATACTTGGGACGGAATGTGATTTCTACTCCCAAATCTTCGAGTTCAGAAATATCCGCATCGGAAGGGTGGTGGTCATAATCAACTATGACTCTCGCGTAACCGGGGTCTGCTCTCTTCCACCAATCTTTCTGAAAGTCATCTGACCGCGTTAGAATCCACTCTAATCTATCATCTAGAGAGTTTCTATCTTTGTCCCTACTCCAATGTTCCCACCACTCGGCATGGATATCCGACTCGACGCTGGGCGTCCAAACACCCTCCGCATCGAGGCCTCCTTTGTTATCTGAGGAAGGTTGGAGATTTGAAGATGCCAATGGAACCAGCATTAGCAGGATTATGAAGGATGCAACTGCCGCCCTGCGTCCTGTCATGGGTGTGGCTAATGCTGGTAACGTTTAGGGCTTCGGACTCGCCAATTCAAACACAGTTATTGCTAATTCTTTAACTAATAGGCAAAAGGTGGTGTTAATCAAAGATTAACATAGTAGACGTACAACCGAAAATAAGTGGTAGGTATGGCCCCTCCGAGACACATGAGCGAGAGCGTAGCCGAGGCGGTTGAGGCCTTCGCGAGAGGTGATCCAGTGATGATTTTCGATTCGGATTTTAGAGAGAAGGAAACCGATTTGTTATGGCCTGCTACTGCGGCCACCCCCCAGATAATGAGGAGATTGAGAAAGGATTGTGGAGGTTTACTTTTCCTTGCGATTGGAAATGAAGTTGGTGAGAAATTTGGACTTCCTTGGCTTCAAGATATTCACTCTGATTCATCCCTTATCTCAAAGAATCCCGTGCTGAAGCATCTGATAACTGACGATCTGCAGTACGACTCTAGGTCCGCCTTCACATTGTCCCTAAACCACAGGAAAACATACACCGGTATTACTGACAGAGATAGGGCCTTGACAACCAGAAGGTTTGGAGAGCTGGCGGGAGAAATGTTGGATTCCCCTCAGTCAGAAGCAATGAAGGCTCTAGGCGAGGAATTCAGGACCCCTGGGCATATACCACTGTGCAGGGAATCGCCGGGGGGGCTTAGCAAAAGACAGGGGCATACAGAGTTAGCAGTTTCGATGGCACGACTTTCTGGAAATGTTCCGTGCACAATTGGTGCAGAAATGTTGGATCCAGATGGAGATGGCGCTCTGTCACTGGAAGAAGCACGAAAATACGCCAAGAAGCATGGGATACCAATGATTACTGGAAAAGATATTCTGGATTCGATTAATTGAGATGAATATTGGTTTGAAAGGGAGCGAAGAATATGGTCAAGGTGATGGCAGTAGGGGTATTTGATTTACTTCATGCAGGCCACCTTCATTATCTGGAACAGGCGAAATCATTGGGCGATGAACTGGTCGTAGTAGTCGCCCATGATGATACTGTGAGGTCACAAAAACATGAGCCTGTCACCAGCCAAGACCTAAGATGCAGGATGGTAAACGGCCTAAAGCCGGTGGACAAGGCAATTATTGGTAACTCTCCGGGAACGCCGATTTTTGATATCCTCAATGTTGTGAAGCCTGATATTATTGCGTTAGGGTATGATCAGAAGCATTCAATTGACTCAATTAGAATCGGCCTTGACAAACATGGATTTTCTGGAGTGGGCCTCACGAGAGTTGAGGGGCTATCTGATGATTTGGATGGGACTAGGAAGATCATAGCCAGAATACTGGATCTTTGGCCCAACTCCGAAGGTGGGCCGTACGAGGAGGACTGACATGTTCACTGGTATTGTGCAAGGGACTGGGTCTGTTCGATCAGTACTGGGAGATTCAATCGTTACTGTGGATATTGAGATACCTTCTACAGAAGGCCTTGAAATTGGAGGTTCGGTTTCAATTGACGGCGTCTGTCTGACGGCGACTTCAGTTGGCGATACAGTCACGTTTGACATAATTCCAGAAACTCTAGAGCGAACTACTCTTGGATCTTTAAGCTCTGGTTCTAGCGTCAATGTGGAAAGGTCGCTCAAATTTGGTGACGAGTTAGGGGGCCATCTATTGAGTGGTCACATCATGGGAACAGCTGAAATAATTGCTGTGGAAAATCAAGATTATACAATCAAATGCCCGTCTGAAATGTCGGAATTCATCCAGGAGAAGGGATATATTGCGGTAGATGGGATTTCTCTCACCATTGGCGAGACAGATGGAGAAGGTTGTTTTGAAGTCCACATCATTCCTGAAACTTTGAGATTGACTACCTTGGGAAGCAAGAAAGTAGGAGATCATGTAAACATTGAAATCGATGCAATGACGCAGGCGGTTGTCGAGACTACGAAGAGACTGATGAAAGGAGGGGGCGTATGAATATTAAAATTGGAGTTGTTTGTGGTTCATTTCATCGATCCGAAGTTGAAAGAATGCTTGAATGGTCAACAGATGAAGCGGACAGGCAGGGGATTGAGATTGAAGACGTCATCTGGGTCCCAGGGGCGATGGAGGTTCCACTGGCACTCGATCGATTGCTATCTAGAGACGATATTGAAGGGGCTGCCTGCCTTGGAATCATCGAAAAGGGCCAGACTCAACATGGCCTAGCCATGGGCCATGCTGTCATCAAATCAATTATCGAGCTTCAGATTGTACATGAGAAGCCAATTGGACTTGGAATAATTGGCCCCGGAGCAGAACCAGAGCACATCGAGCCTCGTCTTGAGCCTCATTCACGTGCAGCTATAACGGCCGTTGCTGTAATGCTTGGTGGAGAGCATAGTTGAAGGACGTCCCCTTGTTGGGAGCTTTGTGGAAGAAGACGTGCGCAACGTGATTATTATTGGTTCTGGGCCTGCAGGATATACAGCGGGATTGTATTCTGCTAGGGCTCTACTGGAGCCCCTAATGTTTGCTGGTTACATGTCTGGAGGGCAATTGATGCTGACTTCTGACATTGAAAATTTTCCCGGCTATCCCGAGGGGATCGGCGGCCCCGAGATGATGATGCAGCTGAGGGAACAGGCTGAGAGATTTGGACTTGAAGTGCATGACAAAAATGTTGAGAGGGTCGATCTATCAGAGATTCCGTACAAAGTATGGGTCGAAGGGGTGGAATATAGATCAAAGTCAATCATAATTTGTACGGGAGCTGAATCTATTTGGTTAGGAGTTGAAGGAGAGGATGCTCAGAAGGGGAGGGGGATTTCCACATGTGCAACATGCGATGGAGCGTTCTTTAGAGATGAAGAGGTGATCGTTGTTGGAGGCGGAGACTCAGCGATGGAGGAAGCTACATTTCTTACAAGATTCGCCAGTAAGGTCACTATTGTACACAGAAGAGATGTTTTCAGAGCCTCAAAAGTGATGTACGAAAGAGCGGTAAACCATCCAAAAATTGAGATAAAGACCCATAGGACCGTAAAATCTTGGCTATCTGATGATAATGGCCTTACAGGTGCAGTTCTAGAAGATCCAAGAGACGGCAGTACTGAAACTATGAACTGTAGTGGGGCATTCATTGCCATAGGACACAAGCCAATTACCAAATTCTTAGAGAATCAAGTTGAAACTGATGATAGTGGATATATCCTCCACAAGAGAAATACGATGACCAGCATAGAAGGGGTTTTTGCGGCAGGGGATGTTGTTGATACACGATACAGGCAGGCCATTACTGCGGCAGGAATGGGTTGTCAGGCCGCCATAGATGCAGAAAAGTGGTTAGAAGATCAGCACTAAGGACGGGATAAGTACAATTCCCTAGTGCCCTATGGCCAGAGCGTGACAGGAGGGCTATCGGACGACGAACGTCTACGGTATGCTAGGCACATAGCACTCCCACAAGTGGGTGTAGAGGGGCAACTAAAGCTTCTAGAATCATCAGTGTTGGTGGTTGGAGCTGGAGGGCTTGGCTCCCCTGCACTGATGTATCTTGCAGCGGCCGGTATTGGAAAGATCGGTATAATCGACAATGATGTTGTTGAGTCTTCAAATCTTCAGAGACAAATTGTTCACTCCACATCGTCAATCGGCGAGCCAAAAGCCATATCGGCCAAGAATAGATTACGTGATCTTAATCCTCAAATCGAAATCGAAGCTTTTGTCACTAGATTGGATGAGGGGAACGCGGTTTCATTGATTGAAAAGTACGATGTAGTGGTGGACGGCACGGATAATTTCTCCACCCGTTACTTGATCGGCGATGTATGCGAAGAATTGGGCAAGCCGTGGATTTTTGGCAGTATTCACCGATTCGAAGGGCAGATTTCAACTTTCAACTTCGAAAGCGGACCTAACTACAGGGACTTGTTTCCCGTGCCACCTCCTCCTGAATTGGCCCCTAATTGTTCAGAAGCCGGGGTACTTGGGGTCCTTCCTGGAATTGTGGGAACCATACAAGCTACCGAAGCCATCAAAGTGATACTGGATGTTGGAGAAATACTCAGGGGAAAGCTATTGACAATAGATTCACTGACAATGATTACTAGGGTCCTGTCATTCGACTATGACCCGGGGAGAGAGCGAGGCTCCGGAATAGGAAAGGAAGGGATGTCTGTGAAGTCAATTACTCCAAGGGAATTTTTAGAACGAAAGGGAGAGGGTTGGGAAGTATTTCTTCTTGATGTACGGTCAGAGACGGAAGAATCCATCGTCTCTCTGGAAGGAACCGATCTAAGAATTACCCATACATCTGTCCCTGGAAGATATGAAGAGATTCCAAATGATGTTGATATCGTAGTATACTGCCGAACTGGAGGTAGGTCAGGTGCAGTTGTAAGATACCTAGTGCAATCTGGTTGGGATATAAATCGAGTATTCAATCTAGAAGGCGGCGTACATCTATGGTCAGATAGTGTAGATTCATCTATAATTAAATATTAATGTGGTCATATTATACTCAGTGTCTTGTTTTATTGTGGTATTTAATGAAATATTTCTGATGGATTTTACAAAAAATTGATAAAATAACAGAATAGTGGTATAATTTACCTTAGTAATGCGAATAATTGTTGTACTATGACATCTTGGCACATATATGACGGGGCGTCATGGTCTGTGGAAATGTCCAAGTTGTGGGAAGCATCAGTTGTGGAAAGTAAGAAGTTCTTCGACCTCAAAGCTGGATAGGAATTGTGTTGGGTGCGGGTATCGGATCAGAGCGACTCTAGACCGGTCAATCTCCGGAAAGGGGAGGAGAGAGTCTGTAGAAATATGGGAGAGGCCTATGAAACTCGATGAAGCGGCCATCCTAAATGAGGTGAAAATTAGGGATGCTTCCAATTCGGAAACAATCATCGAAAAAACACAGAGTGAAGAGACTGATGGACAGACTGGTCTCGTACCTATTTTTGCAAGTAAGTGGAAGCCAGATGGCGGCTTAGTTTTCCCAAGAAAAATTCCATCGAAAGCCGCTCGTTCAGAATTGCTTAGATTCGTGTCTGAGAGAAATGAGGGATATCTAGATTCGGTCGCGATCTGTTGGGATTCTTTGAACCCTCCCGAACTTTTCAATGGAGACTCATATCATGATTTCTGCCTGAGATTCGAGGATGAGATGATAGAATTTCTTTCGCAAAAGCTACTAGAACCTCATTTATTGGGCATCGAGGAAGTCGAAATTATCCCTCGAAGAAGAGGGTCATCGCACCTCGGAAGAAGGATAATCAGGCTGATGGTAGATCTTAGAATTTGTTTACGCAGATTTGCATTTTATCACTCAGTTACTCTTGAGCAAAGAAAAACTTGGCAGAGATGGATGACTAGAACTAGGATCGTTGATGAGCACTTGAAAGAACTCTTTACCGATGGTTTGGAGACTCCGGATGGCGGGAGATTTACAGGAAAGGGTTTCCGCTCCACTTGGCAGGAAGGGGTTGTGGCATGCGCCTCGGCGATGACTAGGGCGGTAGATATCCCAGAATCCGAGGCAGATAGTGCCGACGTCATCGCCCCCATGATTAGAGATACTGGTTTAGCAATGGCCATGGGGCAAACTCCGACTGAGGTCTTTGCGGCCCAGATGGGAAAGTCTGAATCATACATGGATGGAGGGAATCCTGGATCTGGTGGGCGCGATTTACATATAGGGAATTGGGAAAAAAGGGTCCTCCCTCCGACAGCACCCCTTCCTACTGCTAGCGCGACTACGACCGGTATAGCATTGGCCGCCCAAAGATTGGGCAAATCTAGATTTCATCTTGCACCTGTTGGAGAAGGGTGTAGCAGTAGCGGAGAGTTTTGGGAGGCGATGAATTTGGCCGGTACCCGTGGACTTCCAATCTGCTACATGATACAGAACAACCAGATCGCACTGGATACGTTCGTTTTGGGGCAATCCGGAGCAGAGACATTCGGCGATAAGGGCATTGCAATGGGAATTCCTTCATGGACCATTGATGGCTCTGATCCGGCTCAATTCTACGCGTCAACATCTGTTGCGAGAGAGATTGCTCTGTCAGGAGGAGGTTCTACCTTGATTCATGTCGAGACAATGCGAGGGTGCGGCCACGCGCATCATCATGATGACCTTTATTTGGGCTCAGTTTCTGGGAATCCACCCGGATATGTGGATAGGGAATTACTAGGTTATTGGTCCGATAAGGATCCACTTCCTAATCATAGGGAGTTTCTAATTAGAAATGGCTGTAGTGAGAGGGCTCTCTCATTGATTGAGGACGAGGAGAGAGAAATGGTCATGCTTTGTAGAGAAGAAATGGAAGGTATGGCTTGGCCGGAGGGGCATTCTGTAGGAAAGGGCGTCACTAGTCAGATTGATGCTAGAAGCCACTCTCAGCAAATCAGTGATTTGAATATGGATTCGGAGCAGACAGAGTCCCCTTTGTCACCAGGTGAAGAGGCCTTATTTTTCTCGGATGCGCCAAATTCCTGGACGTTTAGCAGATCCATCCAGAATGCGATGGTCGAGGTTGCTGAAATCTATGGCGACGAGGTTGTATTCATGGGTGAAGACATGGAAGTTGCAGGTGCATTCGGGATGAACCTTCCATTGAAGGCAAGAGGCCATCAATCAAAATTGCTCGATATGCCACTTTCGGAAGCGATAATTATCCATTCGGCGACAGGTGCTGCACTTGGTGGTATGAAGCCGATGGCTGAGATACAGTTTGGAGGTTTCGCGGCTCTAGCGATGAATCCACTGATAAATAACGCTGCTCAACTACGATGGAGATGGGGTGCAGATGTGCCCCTTACCGTAAGAATCCCACTTGGGGCGAAGACTAGGAGCGGGCCATTCCATGCGAATATGATTGAGTCTTGGTTCACGAATGACCCCGGCCTAGTTATTGCCTTTCCAAGTAATCCTCAGGATGCCTATGATCTACTAATTGAAAGTCATTCGGTCCCTGATCCAGTTCTTTTCCTTGAACATATTGGACTTTACGGACTTAGAGGCGGTAAAACCGGTTGGGGAGGATCGATTAATCAGATTGTGGATACTTCTTTGGTCAAAGATAGGGTAGCTTCTGGAAAGCTGTCAATTGGCAAGGCACGAGTGGTAAGAGGAGGGAGCGATCTAACGATTATTACTTGGGGGGCGATGGTCCATGTGGCACTAGAAGCATCCAGAATGGCATCCGATGATGGATTTGAAGTTGAAGTGATTGATTTGAGAACTATTCAGCCATTCGACGAAAGAACGTGCATTGACTCCGTGAAGAGGACTGGTAGGATGATCGTCTTACAGGAAGCGCAGTGGACAGGCGGACTTGGACACACCATTAGCAGCAGAATTATTGAACAGTCTTTCTGGAGTTTGGAATGTGCGCCAGTGGTTATCGGCGCTCTCGACACTCCTGTTCCCTTTTCCCCCACCCTTGAAGATCATACGATCCCAACGGCCAATTTGGTATATCGCCACATAATTAGATCGTGCAGTTAAGACTGATTGATTGGAAACGGTCATGAGTGGAATTGCCGCGCGATGAACATGGACTGGCTTCTGGTAGTGGCGGGATTCATTCTTCTGATGCTAGGCGGAGAGGTCATTGTCCAGGGGGCAGTAGTAATGGCCAGAAGAATGAGAGTCCCTCCTTTGCTAATAGGATTCACCATAGTTGCAATCGGAACTTCTCTTCCGGAGTTGGCAGTTTCTCTCGAGGCAGTTGCAGGAGGCCAGCCTGACCTAGCAGTAGGCGGCGTGATGGGGTCGAACGTCGCGAATGTTATGCTCGTTCTTGGGACGGCATCGATGCTAGGGGCGGCAAGTGACCCTGGTGCTGGAGTCAGGAGGGATGCAAAAGCCATGATGCTAGCATCCTTTGTCCTATTGGGTGCCGTTTACCTAGGCTCAATCAGTCAAATTTTCGGAGCGGCGATGTTGACTTGTTTGGTTGGATACTATGGATACTCTTACCTCAACTCTGAAGATGAGGATGCAGAAATAGAAGAAAGTTGGGTCCCAGACAATATATCTTTAGCGTTAATAGTCACAATAATCGGTGGTTTTCTAATTTGGAAAGGAGCTGAATTCCTAATCGATGGGGCCACTGGAATAGCTACCAGTCTGGGAATATCAGAAGCGATAATTGGACTTTCGATAGTTGCACTAGGTACCTCTCTTCCGGAGCTAGCAGTAACTATCGTTGCGGGTATTCGTGGCCAGGGTGGTGTCGCGGTAGGGAATGTTTTGGGCTCAAATATGATGAATATCTTAGGAATTCTAGGGATGACGGCACTGGTAGGGGGAGAAATAGTAATCAATCCCAACTTTGCAGAGAGGGACATTTGGGTAATGCTACTAACCTCTGGTATAATCGCTGCCATGCTTTTGGACGATAGAGAGATTGGACGGAGGACTGGTTTTGCTATGGTTGCCGGGTATGTTTTGTACATGGCATACCTCTACCTCTAAGACTGATCACCGGTTCCAATGCTCATGGTCGACTTTGTTTTGAGCGAAGAGCAACGAATGCTTCAGCAACTTGCCAGAGATTTTGCTGAAGAGGAAGTGAAGCCAAATGCTGGCAAATGGGATAGTTCTAGCCAGTTCCCGAAGGAGGCCATAAAGAAAGCTAATGACTTCGGCCTCCTTACTCTAAAAATCCCTGAAAAATATGGAGGAGGCGGGATGGGTTCCTTCGAGGAGGTTCTTGTCTGCGAGGAGTTTGGAGCTGGTGATCCCGGGTTTGCCACTGCCTGCGGGAGTACAATGCTCGCTTCATATCCTATCCTAACAGGAGGTACTGAGGATCAGAAGGAACGTTACATGACGAAGGTTACTGAGGGGTGTATTGCGTCATATTGTGTTACTGAGCCGGGCGCAGGTAGCGATGTACAATCAATAAAAACCGAAGCGGTCAGGGATGGGGACGAGTACATCATCAATGGCAGTAAGATGTGGATAACTGGAGCTGGATATGCTGATTGGTTCTTTGTTCTCGCATACACCGATAAGAAAGCAGGCTACAGGGGCATGAGTGGCTTCATAGTCGATGCTGATTCTCCGGGAATAGAGCTTGGTAAGAAGGAGGAAAATATGGGGCAGAGGTGTTCAGACACTAGGTCTGTTACATTCAATGATGTTAGAGTGCCCGTTGAGAATCTTATTGGAGAGGAAGAAAATGGAGGTTGGATGAACGCTATGAAGGCCTTTGATTTGTCGAGACCAACAATTTCCGCGCACGCAGTGGGTAACGCAAGAGGTGCACTGGAGGAGGCTGTTTCATACTCTAAAGATAGAAATGCTTTCGGAAGGCCTATCTTCAAGCATCAGGCGATCTCTTTCATGTTAGCGGATATGGCCACTAAGGTCGATGCTGCTAGACTACTCACATGGAGGGCGGCTCTGAAGTGTGACTCAGGAGAAAGAAACACATTGGAGGCTGCTCATGCCAAGAGGTTTGCAGCTGACATGGCCATGGAGGTAACTACGGATGCGGTTCAGATCTTTGGAGGTTATGGGTATTCCGAGGAGTATCCGGTTGCTAGGAGAATGAGGGGGGCTAAGGTCGTTCAGATATTTGAGGGATCAAGCCAAATCCAGAGGCTGATAATTGGAAGAGAGATGATTCGTGAAGAAAAATGAGTTTTCAGGTTTGGGCTGCATAATTCTTGCAGCTGGGAGAAGCAGTAGGCTCGGACAGCCTAAGGCTTTGGTAGATGTATCGGGAAAGCCACTAATTTATTGGATTTTTACAAGGCTTTCTGAAGTCGGACTATGTCCCTTGGTGATAACTAGAAAGGAGCTATCGAGAGAGATAAGTGAGTCTGTCCAAGATGCTGCTGTAATCATAAATAATACTCCTGAGAGAGGTAGGACAGGATCAGTCAAGTTGGGCATTAGAGAACTGAAAAAAAGAGATGAGTGGCTTTCCAGAGTCATGATAGTTCCAGTTGACAGGCCGGGATTCTCGAAGTCTACAATACGGATGCTCATGAGGGCAGAATCCAGTACATGCCCATCTAGTCAATATAGGGGCGGACACCCCATTGTTGTGGACAGTTTGGATATCGAAAGAATACTGAAATCTGACTCTGATGTGCCTCTGAATAATATAATCAGGCCTGAAAAAATCATTGTCGACGACCCATACCTGCATGTTAATATCGATACTCCTAGAGATTTACCTGATTTGAATGACATAATATCTGAGTTATCCTAGAAACAATGTTAATCAATCATACTACTGCCGGTGGTTTGTGGATTTAGTGGCCGTCATAGAGGGCTATGACCCCGTACATCAAGCACTAATTGCGGGGCTATTCACTTGGTTTATGACCGCAGCTGGAGCAGGACTGGTTTTCCTCTTTGATGAAATTAATCGTAAAGTCCTGGATGGAATGCTAGGGTTCGCAGCGGGTGTTATGATAGCTGCTAGCTGCTTTGGTTTGCTTGGTCCTGCCATAGATCAGACTTCAGGAGAGGGCCTTGAGAAGGTTTTACCTGCTGCTGCAGGATTCATCATTGGAGGTATTTGTATGAGGCTGATTGATGCCTATCTCCCTCACCTTCATCCGGGAGCCCCTCCAGAGGAAACTGAGGGCATTAAGACCACCTGGCATCGGAGCAAGCTACTGATCTCGGCCATTACTTTGCACAATATACCCGAAGGCCTTGCAGTGGGAGTGGCCTTCGGTGCCGCTTCTACCGGGGACGGGATTGGTGCTGCATTGGCTCTGGCAATTGGTATCGGGATTCAGAACTTCCCAGAAGGAGCTGCAGTTTCCGTGCCTCTGAGAAGGGAGGGCCTGAGCAGCAAGGAAAGTTTCTGGTGGGGGCAGCTATCGGCTCTAGTTGAGCCCGTTTCCGCAGTAATAGGTGCCCTAGCAGTCGTCCATATGTCTGCTATCCTGCCCTATGCACTAGCATTCGCAGCAGGGGCAATGATTTTCGTAGTTGTGGAGGAGTTAATTCCAGAGGCCCATAGGGGCAAAAATGGAGATATAGCAACAATGGGAGTCATGATAGGATTTACGATAATGATGGTACTTGATGTTGCGCTCGGATAGGCGTAAGTCCAAAGTGCCAGAGGCATTCCCCGCTTCGTGTCACGGGCGGTTCTTTCATGGGTGGTAGATCGTCTCGATAAGGGAGAAAGGGTTGCTGTTGCCTCGGTAATTGAGGCCACTGGTAGCGTCCCTGGAAAGCCCGGGGCGAAACTTGCAATATCTTCAACTGGGAAGAAATTCGGGACTGTGGGAGGAGCCGGGCTTGAGCTTAGGATTGAGAATGGATTACTTGAGCTCCTATCAAAATCTAAGTCCGATATGAGAAAGACTGGGGGCAAAATAGAGACTTTCATCCTATACAAAGACGGGAAGGGAAAAGAAGTGGTAGCTCTTGATAGCCTGTGTGGGGGCCAGTTGAAGGTGTCTATGGAAGTGGTTGAACCTGTGCCTCATGTACTGATAGCTGGAGGGGGGCACGTTGGAATGTCAGTATCGATAGTTTGCGATACGCTTGGTTGGCAACACAGTGTTTTTGATGTCAGGAAAGAGTATTCTAATCTAGAAAGATACCCCTCTGCTTCGGAGGCTCTATCCAGTTCAGTGGCCGACTTTTTACAGAGTGAGACTGTATCGTCAATTGGAAGATTCTCTGACATACTCGTCATGGGCCATGACTGGTCCGTGGATCAGGATCTTCTGATAGGTCTCCTGAATATTTGTAAAAGTGGCACCAGAATTGGGGTCATTGGATCGAAAACTAAGTGGGGCGGGTTTACTAGAGCAGCGCTTGAGTCAGGTTTGTCCGATGATGAAATTTCTATAGCCAGATGCCCAATAGGTCTCGAAATAGGTGCCGATTCTCCCGAAGAGATCGCCCTAGCAATATGTGCTGAGATTCTTGC
>Ga0208277_1001610_pt1 | contig 13085 bp, 16 predicted proteins | sample ETNtaG_5_FD_185782 | JGI IMG/M metagenome (GOLD analysis project Ga0208277, IMG submission 185782) | Marine microbial and viral communities from oxygen minimum zone, Eastern Pacific Ocean - ETNP201406SV205 (SPAdes) (version 2) | ecosystem: Environmental > Aquatic > Marine > Oceanic ...
TTAATTTGAGCACCTCAAACCAAGTTGATTATTTTGAGGTTTATGAAAGAGTTCCTTGTGAAGCGACATCACTTCACAGAGATTCAATTTTGTCATTTATAAATAGGCCTGATGGTGTCTTAATGGCAACTAGCAATGAGAGTCTAATTAATATTATGAGACTAGTTAAAATTATTTCCGCAGATTTTATTGAAACTCTCATATCCAAAAAAATTATTGTTTATAGCGAAAGGCTTAAAGATTTAGCGGAGGACTTAGGTTTCAAAAAAATCGATATTACTGATAATCCTTCTGATGAGGATTTAATTAGTCAAATGATAAATAAAAAGTAATAAAAAAAATCCACAAATATAAATTCTTTCGGTAACATACACTTAACTTTATCAGGAGTTCAGGTGATTAGATTTGGAATTTCATGGGTTGCACGCTTATTAGGTGTTAGTGGCTTTACCGTCCAACAACCTACAACTCGAGGCTCCCTCCAAGATTTAAATATTTCTGAAAGAGTTATTCCATTCAATCCTAGTAATTTAGCTGTAAATAAACCCCTTGTTAAAGGTTATTCTGAAGCAACTCAACATCTTAAACGTTTTCAAGATACGCAGACTAAATTAAATGAAGAATCACTAGTTGACGAAGCTAGCAATGACCAAGATTTAGTTTCTGTAATTGCTACTCTTAAGTCCAAGCTTTATCAAGAATCAATCAAGAGTAAGCATTATACAAATGCTTTTAATGAGCTTAATGAGAGACTCATTGAGCTTGAAGAAATTGTGCAGCCTGAAAAGAAAACAGATTTGCAAAAGCTTCAAGGCTGGGTTCATTCAAAGAGACATATTCATTAATTTTTCAATCTCGATTTAGTTTTTTTCTCGCTTCAACAAAGCTTTTGAAGGCATTCCTAATGCAAAAAATAAAAGTAATTAGGTATAATGCCATTTGGTTTTTTTAATTATATTAAATGAATATATGTCAAAAAGTGATTACATTGAGTTAGAAGGCGTAGTAAAGGAGAAATTACCAAACACAACGTTTAAAGTTGAATTGGAAAATGGCCATAGCGTTCTTGCACATATTTCTGGAAAGATTCGTAAGCACTATATACGTATATTGCCTGGCGATAGGGTAACTGTAGAAATGACTCCTTATGATTTAACAAAAGGAAGGATTACTTTTCGACATAAATAAGCCTAAAGTAAGCCAGTGTGGTGGAATTGGTAGACACGCCGGATTCAAAATCCGGTTCCTTCACGGGAGTGACGGTTCGAGCCCGTCCACTGGTACCAATAATATGAATAATTGTGGGCAGTAAAATAATGGATAGTAATCTACTGAGCGAAGCAATTAACCTAACCCTTTTTGGGATGGGATTTGTTTTTGTATTTCTGGCTTTAATGGTTGTTCTAACAAGCTTGATGTCAGCTTCTGTGTTAAAACTCCAGCCCTTTGTGGCCAGCACTTCTGTTGCACCTATTCAAACGGATAACTTGATAGATGAAGACACAAGATCAATCATTGAGAAAGCAATTAAATTGCATACTGGAGCTTAATTTATGTCAAATAATGTCAATTCACAACCTGTAGGAATTACTGAACTTGTTTTAAGAGATGGTCACCAGTCACTTTTTGCGACCAGGATGAGAATCGACGATATGCTACCAATTGCTGAAAAGCTAGACAAGGTAGGGTATTGGTCAATGGAATCTTGGGGTGGGGCTACTTTTGATTCGTGTATCCGTTTTTTGGGCGAAGACCCTTGGGATAGAATTAGAGAAATTAGTAAAGCGATGCCTAATACGCCTCAGCAGATGCTGCTTAGAGCCCAGAATTTATTAGGCTATCGTCATTACGGTGACGATGTTGTAAGAAATTTTGTTGACCGTTGCGCAGAAAATGGTGTCGGTGTTTTACGCATTTTTGATGCAATGAACGATATGCGAAACCTAAAAACAGCGGTTGACCAAACGGTAAAAGTTGGCAAGCATGCTCAGGGCACAATTTCTTATACACTTAGTCCAGTCCACACTACAGAGCTTTGGATTGATATGGCTAAGCAAATTGAAGATATGGGCGCTCATTCACTCTGTATTAAAGATATGGCTGGTCTTCTTCAGCCTTATGTTGCATACGACCTTGTGAAAAAACTTAAGAAGGCAATTGATATCCCTATACAGCTTCATGCCCATGCAACAACAGGCCTCTCAACAGCGACCTTAATTAAATCAATTGAGGCTGGCATTGATCGTGTAGATACATCAATTGCTTCGATGAGTATGACATATGGACACTCTTCGACTAATGCAGTGGTTTCTATTTTGGATCATGGTCCTCGCAAAACTGGCATTGATATGGAGCAACTAGAAGAGATTGATGCTTACTTCAGAAAGGTGCGTCCAAAATATGCCAAATTTGAAGGTTCATTGAAAGGTATTGATCCTCGTATATTGTTGGCTCAAGTGCCTGGTGGCATGTTGACCAATATGGAAAGCCAACTAAGGGAGAATAATGCTCTAGATAGACTTGATGAGGTATTAAAAGAGATCCCACGCGTACGAGAAGACCTTGGTTATATTCCTCTTGTGACACCAACTTCTCAAATTGTTGGTACTCAAGCAGTAATGAATGTTTTACTCGGTGAACGTTATAAATCAATCGCAAAAGAGTCAGCAGGAATACTAAAGGGCGAATACGGGGCGTCACCAGCACCGGTAAATGCTGAACTTCAGGCCCGTGTTCTTGATGGTGGTGAGGCAATTACCTGTCGTCCAGCTGATAATATCGATCCAGAAATGGATACCTTGGAAGCGGAATTCGATTCTATTATTGCAGAAAAAGGTATCAAACTAGAAAATGAAAAAATTGACGATTTATTAATTTACATTCTATTTCCGCAAGTGGGAATGCAGTTTTTAGAAAATCGCAATAATCCTGATTTCTTTGAGCCAGTGCCACAGGCTCCAAGTGAGGGGCCAAAAGAAGATGGTGTTTATACAGTGAAACATAATGGCCAAGATTATATTGTTGAAGTGAAATCTGGTGGTGATATTTCTTCAATCCAAGTTGCTGGACAGGCATCTGCAGTGCCTCAAGCAGCAACGCCTCAAGTAGCAACACCTGCAGTTAATGCTGAAGATATCCCAGCACCACTAGCCGGGAATATTTGGAAGGTTTTGGTTTCGCCAAACCAGCAGATTAACGAAGGAGACACACTTGTTATTCTTGAGGCAATGAAAATGGAAACTGAAGTTAAAGCTGCGCGCGCAGGCACTGTTGTATCCGTCAACGTTAGTGAGGGTGATCAGGTTTCTGCTGGACAGGCAATAATTTCTTTAGCTTAATCAAATATGGAAAATTTATATAGATTGTTGGAAAACTCTGGTCTCTATCAGCTAGACTTTGGTTCGGGAGCGATGATTTTAGTCGGTCTTCTATTGTTGTACCTTGCAATCGTAAAAAAATTTGAACCCTTACTTTTGCTGCCGATTGGATTCGGTGCAATCTTAAGTAATATCCCTGGTGCTGGACTTGCTTTATCTGCTATGGGAAGTGCAATTTATGCAGCTGATCCTGAAGTTTTAAGTGCTTTGGCTAACAGCCTTAATTTGACAAGTTGGGATGCAGCTTCAGATATTTATGATGCATTTAAGGAAAGTTCTGGTTCTCAGCACGCTTTGGCAATACAAACTGTCAGTGATTTGGGTTATAGGGATGGAATGCTATACACTTTTTATACTATTGCAATTGCAAGTGGAATAGCTCCGTTAATCATTTTTATGGGTGTTGGTGCGATGACAGACTTTGGGCCACTTTTGGCCAATCCCAAGACATTGCTTCTGGGAGCTGCAGCACAATTCGGTATTTTTGCAACGTTGTTAGGGGCGATTGCGTTGACATCTCTAGGTGTCTTTGACTTTAGTTTAAAGCAAGCAGCCGCGATCGGTATTATAGGGGGTGCAGATGGACCAACCTCTATATATGTTGCTTCAAAATTAGCTCCTGAATTGCTTGGTGCTATCGCTGTTGCCTCATACTCTTATATGGCACTAGTGCCACTTATTCAGCCACCAATCATGAAGTTTTTTACAACAGAAAAAGAACGTCAAATTCAAATGGTGCAACTGCGTGAAGTGTCAAAGACTGAGAAAATTGTATTTCCAATTATGCTATTGTTGCTTGTTGGTTTATTGCTTCCTGATGCCGCTCCTCTTCTTGGGATGTTTGCTTTTGGAAATCTGATGAAAGAGTGTGGTGTGGTTGATCGTTTAAGTGATACAACACAAAATGCTCTGATTAATATTGTTACCATTTTTCTAGGACTAGCTGTTGGTTCTAAATTGATTGCAGCCGAGTTCTTAAAATTGGATACACTCGGAATTTTGTTGTTGGGTATGGTTGCATTTGCTATCGGTACAATGAGTGGATTATTGATGGCGAAGTTGATGAATGTATTTAGCAAAACAAAGATCAATCCACTGATTGGCTCTGCTGGTGTTTCTGCAGTTCCTATGGCAGCTCGAGTGTCAAATAGAGTGGGTCTTGAATCTAACCCTCAAAACTTCTTATTGATGCACGCAATGGGTCCAAACGTCGCTGGCGTTATTGGTTCTGCAATCGCTGCAGGAATTATGATTCAGTTTTTAGCCTAGATTCAGAGTTCTTTATTTATCAATTAGTGGCGCATTCATTTTTTTGGGGATACTGAGTCCCAGTATTGACAAAATACTGGGCGCTACTGAAAGTTGTGAGACCTCTTTGCTCTCAATCCCTGGATTTGGATGACCAATGTCATAATAAGGGGTCCATCTTTCAATTTGACTGCTTCCGCCATGACTCCCTACATCGGTAAATCCATGGTCTGAGGTAATTAATATTCGGTAACCTTTATCTATCCAAAAAGGAATGTGTTGAGCTAATTGGTCATTCACCTGCCATGCCTGCTTAGAGTATTCAGATGAGTTTCCACCAAACTTGTGACCAATAGAGTCACAACTTGAGGAATGAATCATTAGATAGTGAGGCTTATATCGATCAATCAGCATGCTAGCTTGATTCATTAAATCATGATCTGAGGGCAATGCAATATTAAATGCTGTATAACCATTCTCCGAATAAAAACGTCCATGCTGTATTGCTTTATCAGGATCATTGACCTCTTGATCTCTTATTGGAATATAGGGGTCTTCATTGTATAAAGTGGAAAAAAAGGAGTGCGCGGTAGCAGCTGTTACTAAACCGCCAGCCTTAGCAATTGTAAAGATATTTTCAAATTTAGATTTACGAAGATTGTCATTGGATGTAATGCCATGCTCTAAAGGCTCAAGCCCTGTATGGAGGGTTTCATAGATTGGAGCAGAAAGAGTTGGTAAAACTGCTATCATTCTCATTCTTCGTGCTTGTTTTGACTCTACAAGAGCTTCCAAAAAACCGCACTGATCAATTGCAGTTTGATACTTGAGTCCATCAATAATTACTAGAATTACTTTATTTTTCACTCAGGCAGCCATTAGCTAAATCAAACTTTCTTTCCATCTTATTCGCGATAGATAAATCATGGGTAACGATTAAAAGTGCGGTACTTTGATTGTTATTAAGTTCAATTATCAAATCTAAAACATCTTTAGCATTTTTTTCATCTAAATTACCAGTAGGTTCATCTGCCAAAAGGCAAGCAGGGGCAGTAATCATTGCTCTGGCAATTGCAACTCTTTGTCTTTCACCACCAGATAATTCAGAAGGTTTATGGTTAGTTCGATTTTCCAGTCCAACTTTTTTTAAGATATTTTCAGCTTTTAACAATGCTTCATTGTTATCACTTCCATTAATTAGAAGAGGTAAGGCAGTATTATAAATTGATGAAAAATCATTTAGTAAGTGGTGAAATTGATAAACAAATCCAAGGTTTTGGGCGCGAATCTCAGTCTTCTGGTGTTCTTTGAGTGTTGAAATATTTGTGTTATTTATCAGCACCTCGCCATCAGATGGATTGTCAAGTCCTGCCATCAAATTGAGTAGAGTGGATTTTCCGCAGCCAGATTGACCAATAATTGCGATTTTTTCGTTTGCTTGGATTTTAAAATTAAGGTTTTTTAAAACGCTAGTTTTCGTACTACCTTCGCCATAGTCAAAATTTAAAGATCGGCATTCAACAATATTATTCATGCCTGAGAACCTCTGAAATATTGATTTTTCCTGCACGTTTTGCTGGATAAATTGCAGCGATAATGACAAGAATAAAGGAACCTAAAATAATACTAATAACGTCACTTGGTAGAATCTTTGATGGAAAGCGATTGATATAAAAAACATCTTTAGGGAAAAATTGAAAGCCAATAATGCTCTCAATTCCTGAAATAACTGACTCAATATTCATTGCTAATAGTAAGCCAAGAATAGTTCCAATACTAATTCCAATTAGGCCAATACTAATTCCCTGATAATAAAATATTTTTACGATTCTTTTTGGAGTCATTCCTAAGGTTCTCAGAATCGCAATATCAGATTTTTTATCGGTTACCACCATAACCATCATGGAGACAATATTAAAAGCAGCTACAGCAATAATGAGAGAGAGGATAATTGCAATCATTTGCTTTTCAAGATTTAATGCCCTGATAAAGTGTTTTTGTTGTTGCATCCAGTCAACACCATAATAGCCATTACCTAGTGAGTCAACAACATCTTGTGTAATTTCATTTGCATCAAACAGATCCTCTACCTTGAGTCGGATTCCAGAAATGTTATTTCCTAAAGTAAAGAGATCTTGAGCGTCATATAGGTGAATAAATGCTAGGCCATTATTGTAGTCATTCAGTCCAGCATTAAAAATACCGCTAATAGTAAAGGTTTGTGATTGTGGTATTAGAGCTCCAAGAGAGTTCCTAGCGGGTGCAATTAGGGTAATTTGGTCGCCGACCCCTGTTCCCATAAGGGTTGCTAGGCCAACTCCAATTAGGACTGATGATTCATCTTCCTCTAGGTTAATTGAGCCATATTTAATATCATCAAGTAGAGCTGATGTGGATGACTCTTGATTAATAAGTATTCCTCTAACGCTGACACCTTGAGTGGCAGTTTTTGAAGTCATTAACGCAAAATCTTCAACATAAGGAGAGGATGCAATTACACGATCTTGAGTATTAATTTTTTTCTGGAGGTCATCCCAATTTTCAAGCGTATCATCCGATCCGGTTATATAGGAATGAGATATTGTATTTAGTATTCTATTTGTTAATTCTTCATGAAAGCCATTCATTACTGACAATACTGTAATCAGGGACATTACAGCTAAAATTAGGCCAATCATTGACACACCAGAAATAAAAGAAACAAAACCTTTTTTTCGGTTAGATCTTAAATATTGATTGGAAATATTAAATTCAACACTCATGGTTGGAATATTTTGTCATAATAAAAGAATTTTAAGTAAATAAAGTTATCAAAATGTTGCGCAATCTAAGTTTTATAAATCATAGTAAGTTTGGTATTATTAACTTATTACTTCTTCCTTTCTCTCTTGTTTTTTTTATTGTTTCTAGCATACGCTCTTGGCTCTATAAGTCTAGCATTCTGAAAGTAAATATCTCAAAAGTTCCAATAGTTGTTGTTGGAAATATAACTGTTGGAGGAGTGGGTAAGACGCCAGTTGTTATTTCAATTGCTAAGTATTTTGAGTCTAAAAATAAAAAGGTGGGGATTGTTTCAAGGGGATATGGTGGCCAATATTCTCAGGAAACTCTTGAGGTTACTTCAACAAGCAATCCAATTGAATGTGGAGATGAACCTTTATTAATTAAACAGCAAGTCAAAGCGCCAGTTGTTGTGGCAAAAAAAAGGGCTAAAGCAGTTGAGTTCTTAAATGAAAAATACTCACTAGATGTTATTGTTAGTGATGATGGTCTTCAGCATTATTCTATGGGTCGCGATATTGAAATTCTAGTTATTGATGGACGTAATCGACTAGGAAATGGTTTGTTTCTTCCAGCCGGACCTCTCAGAGAGTCAAAGAATAGACTTAAATCGGTCGATTTCATAATCAATAATGGTTCTGCTTTAGAGGGTGAAATATCAAGTCAAATTGAAGCAAAAAGCTATATTAACCTTCTTACCAATGAAGAAAAAGGGCTTGATTTCTTCAAAGGTAAAAAGTGTTATGCAATAGCAGGTATTGGACAGCCAAATAATTTCTTTTCAATTCTAAAAAAATATGGTGTTGATATTATTTCCAAGCCATTTCCAGATCATTATCAATTTAAGGAAAAGGATTTAACTTTTGCCAATAAATATCCAATCATAATGACTTCCAAGGATTGTGTAAAATGTAGTCAATTTGCATCTGATCAAATGTGGTATCTAGATGTAGATGCAAAAATTAAATCTGATTTTTATCATCAATTGGAGTCAAAGTTGTGATTGATAATGATTTATTGAAAATGTTAGTTTGCCCAGAAAGTAAAGCTCCGCTTGAGCTTGTTGGTGAGGAGCTAGTGTGCGAAAAAAGTAAATTAGCCTACCCTATTATTGATGGCATCCCCATTCTTCTTGTTGAAGAAGCTAGAAAAATAGATTCAAAAAAATAATGGGTTTTTCCATTATTATTCCTGCTAGATATGGCTCAAGTCGACTACCGGCAAAGCTATTAAAAGATATCAATGGTAAAACGCTTATTGAGCATACATATTCGAGTGCAATGAGGAGCAATGCAAGTCGAGTTATCATTGCAACAGATGATGAGAGAATAAGAACAGTTGCAAACGATTTTGGTGCAGAGGTTTGTATGACTGATCCAAACCATACCTCAGGCACATCACGATTGTCTGAAGTTGTTGTAGATTTATGTTTTGATGATAGTGATGTAGTAGTTAATTTGCAGGGTGATGAACCAATGATGTCCCCTAAGGCTATAAATCAAGTAGCCTCTAACTTGGTTAGCTCTGGTATGAGTGTTGCCACACTGTGTGAAAAAATTGATTCACAGGCATCATACTTTGACGAGAATTGTGTAAAAGTTGTATATAATTCGCGCGGTAGAGCTTTGTATTTTTCTAGATCTCCTGTTCCTGCATTTAGAAATAAAAGTGAGATTGATTTAGATTATTGTTTTAGACATATTGGCCTTTATGCATATAGGGTAGATTTTCTTAAAGAGTACTCTAGAATTGCTAAGTCCAATCTTGAAAACGCTGAAAAATTGGAGCAACTAACTTTTTTAGCGCAAGGGTTTGATATACATGTAGAGATTTCTGTGGCTCCTACTGGCTATGGTGTTGATACAGAAAGTGATTTAGTAAAAGTTAAAAAGGAATTAAAAAAATGAATATTATCGATGGTAAAGAGATTGCATTAAGTCTTCGCTCAAAGATTGCTGACGAGATAAAAACTTTTGATCGTCCACCAGGTCTAGCTGTAATCTTAGTGGGTGAGGATCCAGCTTCAGCTGTTTATGTTCGTAATAAAGAGTTAGCTTGCAAAAAAGCTGGGTTCTTTTCTGACAAGATTATTAAATCTGAAAATATTACAGAGGAGCAGTTGTTGGAAGAAGTTGAGCGACTTAATCATAATCCACATATTGACGGTATTCTTGTTCAACTTCCTTTGCCTAGCCATATCAATTCAAATAAAGTCATTGAGCATATTTCTCCCTTAAAAGATGTTGATGGGTTTCATAGTGAGAATATTGGTAAGTTAATGCAGAATAAATCTCATTTAAGGCCCTGCACACCTAAAGGGGTAATGACTATCTTAGAGTCAATCGATTGTAAGATTGAAGGTATGAATTGTGTGGTTATTGGTGCTTCAAATATTGTTGGCAGACCAATGGCAATGGAGCTTTTAAATGCAAGAGGTACGGTGACAATTTGCAATAGTAGAACTAAGGATATTGCGGAAAAAGTGAGAAAGGCTGATATCGTTGTCGTTGGAGTTGGAATACCTAAAATGGTTAAAGGAGACTGGATTAAAGAGGGGGCGGTCGTTATTGATGTAGGTATTAATCGATTAGAGGACGGTTCACTTGTTGGGGATGCTGATTTTGATGCTATTAAAGATATTGCTGGAGCTATAACTCCTGTCCCTGGAGGGGTTGGTCCAATGACTATTGCAACCCTACTTGAAAATACTTTGATAGCTTATAAACAAAATTTATGAGACTTATCCTAAAGATTATTAGAGAAGGATTAGGCAGGATTTTGATCTTCCTTGACTGGTTGATTAAACCTTCAATTATCAAGAGAAGCTCTGAAGATCAACTTCTTGTTGATCAAAAAACTGAGGCACTAAAATTGTATGAATTTTATGCATGTCCTTTCTGTATAAAGACTAGAAGGGCAATTAAACGACTAAATCTTAACGTAGAAACTCGTAATGCGCAAAAAGGTGATTTCAGAAAAGAACTTGAATTGAATGGCGGAAAAATACAGGTGCCATGCCTTAGGGTTGATTATGCTGGTGAGGTGAGTTGGCTATATGAATCCAATGACATAATTAATTATCTTGAGAAGCATTTTTAACAATATGGTTTTGTAATCAATGCTCTACATTCATGGTGGCAACAACGAGCAAATAGAGCTTTCACGACAATTGTATAATTTTTGTTGTAATGGCTTGTTTCATAAAGATAATCTTCCTACAATAGATCTCACTATTCACAGCGTTGAAGATGCTCTTGCGTGGACAGATTATGAGGGCGATGGTAAATTTTTTATAGAAATTGAAGAGTCTTTAGATAATAAAAAATTTATTATTACAATGTGTCATGAAATGATTCATGTATGTCAATTTTTGGCGAAAGTGGAGGTTAGTGAACTATCTGCTTACCATTTTGAAGAAAAACTTGCAGAGCAGTTCTATCATGAAGAGATAAGACGACATGGAAGCCCTCTAGATTTGAATGAGGATTAAGGAAGATATTCTTTTAAATTGTCAATTGATTTCTGTAATTCTTCTTGTGAGTTTGAAGTAATCGTTATGTGCCCTAATTTTCTATTCTTGCGTTCTTCTTTGTCATATAGGTGTAAGTATTCATTGTTAGTTTTTAGAACCTTATTGGTGGGTCCATGGACACCAATAATATTAATCATCGCATTGTATTTATTTTTAATTGCTGTCTCTCCAAGAGGACTATTAGTTATTGCTCTAATATGATTTTCAAATTGAGAAGTTTCAGCACCTTCAATTGTCCAGTGTCCAGAATTATGAACTCTAGGGGCAATCTCATTGACAATAAGTCCATCTTCAGATTCAAAGAGTTCAAGAGTTAATACTCCAACATGGTTAATTTCAGCTATGAGAGAATTCATATAACTTTCTGCTTTTTTTTGAAGAGACTTTGAAATCTTTTGGGCTGGAGCAATTGTTAATCTTAATATGCCTTCATGGTGTGAATTCTCTACGAGAGGATAGTATTTGAGATCGCCATTAATTCCTCTAACTGCAATTATCGAGAGCTCTCTATTGAATTTAATGAAACCTTCGAGAATTGACTCAGCACCAGACATTTTTTTCCAGGCCTCATTGATTTGAGATTTGGATTTTATTACAAACTGACCTTTACCATCATATCCCTCTGTAGCAGTTTTCAGAATTGCAGGAAGACCAATATTATCAATAGCACTTTTGAGATCAGAAATACTATTGACTAATTCATATGGTGCGCAAGGAATATTTAATTTCATTAGTAAGTCTTTTTCTCTAGCTCTATGTTGAGTTAGCTGAAGAGAATTATCGCCAGGACAAACTTTACAAGTTTTGCTAATTTGATTTACGATTTTTATATCAATATTTTCACTTTCATAAGTGACTACATCAGAATCTTCAGCAAATTTTTTGATAACTTCTGGATTGTTGTTATAAGTAAATGTATTACCAAGGAGTGAAGGGTGGTCTTCATTTGAGAAAGCTAAAAATCTCATTTGATGACCCAGAGGAGAGGCAGACAACGCGAGCATTCTTCCTAATTGACCAACACCAAGAACCCCAATTTTCATAAGTTAATTTTCTAGGTTGGAGTTATCTAATACGTTTTGAGTTTGTTCTGATCTAAATTTACTAACCCTTTCTCTAACTGCTTCATTGTCATTTCCAACAATTTGAGCTGCTAATATTCCAGCATTTTTTGCTCCTGATTCGCCTATAGCAAGTGTGCCGACAGGTATACCACTAGGCATTTGGACGATTGATAATAAGGAATCTTGGCCACTTAGAGCTTTAGATTGAACTGGAACACCCAAAACTGGAACAATTGTTTTAGAGGCAACCATTCCAGGCAAATGAGCCGACCCACCAGCACCAGCAATAATAACTTTAAGGCCTCTTTCCTCAGCAGTTTCCGCATATTCGAACATTAAATCAGGAGTTCTGTGAGCTGAAACGACTTTAACTTCGTAAGAGACACCTAGTTCTTCTAACATATCTGTGGCATTTTTCATTGTGGGCCAATCTGATTTAGAACCCATAATAACTCCGACTAATGCACTCATTTTTTTATTGTTGAACTAATTAATGCAAATTATACCAAAAACCTAATATCTATTAGAGTTGATGCGTAGCGGTTTCTCAATCAATTTAGATTTTGAAACTTTTATCTAAAAATGGAAGATGCCCGCTATTTAAAACGTGAATTTCTGCACCAGCTTCTACATACCAATGCTGAATTTTTTCTGGAACAAGAGTGTCAAGATCGCCAAGAATGCATGTTTTTGGAGTTGAAATATTTTTATAAATAGTCCTTAGGTCTGAGTTAATTATTATTTCTAAACCATTATTTAGGGCACTTTGTGATGCTGGATATTTTTGAATTGACTTATGGAGTTCTTGGATTTGAGACTTGTTTTTGCTTTGAAGACTGACGAAACGTTTAAGGGTTTTAGTGCTATCTATTTTTAAATTAATTGCAAATTGGTCAAATACTTCTTTTCTTATACCAAAACTCCATTGTTCAGTATTTACTAAGCAGGGGCTTGCAGATACCAAAATTAATTCGTTGAGTTTAATTTTATTCGCAATAAAAATAGAGAGTAATCCTCCCAAAGACCAGCCTAATAGAATAGATTTTTCTGGAATGAGTTTGATTATCTCATTACTCCAATCTT
>Ga0208277_1001611_pt1 | contig 13084 bp, 14 predicted proteins | sample ETNtaG_5_FD_185782 | JGI IMG/M metagenome (GOLD analysis project Ga0208277, IMG submission 185782) | Marine microbial and viral communities from oxygen minimum zone, Eastern Pacific Ocean - ETNP201406SV205 (SPAdes) (version 2) | ecosystem: Environmental > Aquatic > Marine > Oceanic ...
AATAAACATTATCAAATTATCATGTCTCAAGAAAAAGAAAAAGAAAAAATAGAATCCAGAAATTACATTTTTTTATGTTTTTTAATACTTTTAAATGTAATGAACTTTGTTGACCGTCAGTTATTAGCAAGTTTTGCAAATTTTATTATTCCAGATTTATCTCTAACAAACACTCAGTTTGGAATTTTAACTGGATTTGGTTTTTTATTTTTTTATTCAATTATGGGCCTTTTTATGGGTATTTTGGCTGATAAATTCCATCGACCTAAATTAATTGCACTAGGCGTAGGTTTATGGAGTGCTTTAACTGCAATATCAGGAGCTGCTAGAGGCTTTGTTGGATTGTTATTGCCTAGAATGTTTATTGGGGTAGGGGAATCTATTTTAACACCTACATCTCTTTCTCTTTTGGGAGATAAATTCCCTCAAAATAAAATGGGTTTTGTTACTGGGGCTTATTATATGGGGGTTCCTATTGGCGCAGGTTTAAGTTTAATAATTGCAGGTTATTTGGGGCCTATAATTGGTTGGAGAATGTGTTTTTATATTCTTGGAATGATAGGCCTAATTTTTGCTGGAATAATGTTTTTTATTAAAGAAACCCCAAGAAAAAATATTAAAGAAAATGTAGTTGAAAAAAAAATTAATTTTAAAGAAATAAGAATGGATATATCTAAAGCTTTAAAAGAAAACCCAGCACTTACACTTTGTATATATGGTGCAGTTATTTATCACTTGGTTTTGGGGGCTGCAGTATACGATCAAGTCTGGTATGTTAAAGAAAGAGGCTTTGATAGAGCTGAAATTGCTCAATATACAGGTTATATTGTCGTAGTTTTCGGTATTTTAGGAAATCTTTTTGGCGGCATTGGTTCAGATTTATTTAGAGAAAAGTTTAAACTAGGACGACCTATGTTCTTATTTTGGCTGATGCTTTTTCTTCTACCAATTAATATACTTGGAAGACTGGTTTCACCTGAAAATTATATTTTTTGGTTTGCTATGATGGCTGGATCTTTTCAGTTAGGAGCTCTTTATGGTCCAACTTTCTCAACAGTTCAAGAGCTAGCACCATCGCACATGAAGGCTACTGTAATAGCCTTCTTAATTCTTAACATAAACTTGATTGGAATGTTTATAGGAACAACCGGAACTGGTATAATTATTGATACTCTATTGGCTTATAACGAAACTGCAACCAATCCTATTATAGAGCCTTATACAAAAACATTGTTATTTTTTACACTAGTATCGTCTTTATCAATACCAATGTTTTGGTTAGCAGGAAAAAAACAAAAAACTAATTAATTCGTTTTGGGGGATCCTTAATATCAGACCAGTTAAGCTCGATTGGTCCACCGTTAGATATTAAAATAAAAGTAACACCATCAGGACCAGGTTTTTCTGGTCCATACGAATGACCGCCTTCGACAACCCTGATATCACCTTTTTTATAAATTGGTTCTTCATCACTAAACGACATTTCTCCATCCATAATAAAATACATTGTATCGTATTTATGCCAATGATCTTTTGCTTCATAGTCAGGATCAAACTTGGTTCTAACTATATATGGAGACTCATCGCATATAACTTGAACAGGTTGTGTAGGTCTTCCAAACTCATCTTCAAATGGAATAAAAGGGATAGTATTAATATTTGCATTACCAACACCATTTCCTCTTTTAGCGAGAGATTCTTTTAAATCATCGGGAAGAGGGTATAAATCATCCCACATTAATGGAATATCCCCACCCAATGCAATAAGATAAAATCTTGATCCCTTATCACCGGCACCTTCTTTTGTTGATTGACCAGCTTTTACCCACCTAATGTCTCCTGGATAAAAAGATCCTTCTCCTTCCGCTATAAATTCACCTTCAAGAAAAATTTGAACAATATCATAAGGATGCCAATGGGATTCAGCTACGTAATTAGGTAATAAATCTGCTTCCCAAATATACTGATTACCCTCATAAAATGTTCTTACCTTAGAGGTTTCTCTTCCATGTTTGTCACCAAAATAATCCCAGTCATAATCATTAGTTTTTATATGTTTCCAATATGTCATATTGTTACCTATGGTTGTAATACAACTCTACCTGTAATAGTTCCATCTCTCAAGTCGTCCAATGTTTGAGTCGCATCCTTTAAATCTCTTTTAGATACCGGTATTGGATCAACTTTACCTTGTTTGACAAGGTCTAACATTTCTTTTGTCTCTTCTAAACTTCCAACAAAACTTCCGCCAATACTTTTTGCAGTTAATGGAAACATTGGTATGGGCATCTGAAAACCTCCTCCAAAAAGTCCAACTACAACAACTTGTCCGCCTTTTTTTGTTGAATCCATACAATACTGAAGTGTTTTTTCTGCACCTACAAAATCTACAGTTGCTTTTACACCTCCGCCTGTATCCTCTAATAATTTTTTTAATGATTGCTCGTCAGATGTATCATAAACTTCATCAGCACCAGCTCCTTTTGCAGCTTGAAGTTTATTGGGATCAATATCTGCTGCTAAAATTTTGCAGTTAAAAAGGGATCTTGCAAATTGCAAACCCATCATACCAACGCCACCTAATCCCATAATTAAAATGTGATCATTATCGCTAACATTGACAATTTTTTTTAAAGCTCCAAAAGCAGTTAAACCAGAACACATATAAGTAGCAGCTAAGCCAGGTCTAATACCCTCATAATCTAGAACATATTTTGAGTCTGGAACTATACAATAATCTGCGAAGCCACCAGGTAACTGAATGCCAAGCTGTCTTGGTGCATTACAATAGTGCTCATCTCCATCGGAACATGTGGGGCAATCCCCACAACCAATCCAGGGATATGCTACAACATTCGAACCTATTTCAATATCGTTTACATCTGGACCAATACCTACAACCTCTCCTTCAATTTCGTGACCCATTGTGTGAGGTAAATTTAACATTGCACCTACTGGTAATTTATTGCCACCACCTAAATCAAAATAACCATCATGAATGTGAACATCAGAATGACAAACGCCACTATGTGTTATTTTTAAAAGAACCTCTTTGCCCTTTGGGGTAGGCGTTTCAGTTTCAATTGTTTGGAGTGGTTTACCTAATTCAACAATTGCTTCACTTTTCATTTTATTTCTCCACCTTATTTTGTTTATTTTTATTTAAAGCTTTTTCTGAACTCGCTACTATTGTTGATACAGCGCTATCACCTGTAACATTAACTACAGTTCTCAGCATATCAAGAATTCTATCAACTCCTAAAATAAGTGCAATACCCTCAGTAGGTAATCCTACCTGAGATAAGACCATTGCAAGCATAATAAGACCAACACCTGGAACCCCAGCTGTACCAATTGAAGCTAGTGTTGCGGTTAAAATCACCATCAAATAATCCATTGTCGATAAATCAATATTATAAGCATTTGCTATAAAAACAGTTGCAACACCTTGCATTATTGCAGTTCCATCCATATTTATAGTTGCTCCTAAAGGAATTGTGAATGATGCAATTTTTTTATCAACACCAATATCTTCTGTAACAGTTTTCAAAGTAACTGGCATCGTTGCATTCGAAGAAGAGGTTGAAAAAGCAAAAATCATCAATGGCCTTAATTTTTTAAAAAACCAATAAGGGTTTATTTTTGTAAAAAAATACAAAAGGGAAGGGTAAACAACAAGTCCATGTATAAGAAGAACAAATATAACTAAAAAGAAATATTCAGCTAAATTTCCTAATACATTTAAACCTTGAACAGCAAAAAGAGAACTCAACAGGCAAAAAACACCAATAGGTGCAAAATTAATTAAAATAAAAACCATCTTCATTATGACATTTGTTATATTATTCATAATTTCAAAAAGATTTTTATTAATGTCTTTAGTAAGTCTAAGCGCAATTCCGAAAAATATTGAAAAAACAATTATCTGAAGCATTTTACCCTCAGCCATTGCTTGAACTGGATTAGTTGGAAAAATATCAATAATTACGGATTTTAAACTCGGTGCTTGAGGTGCGTTAAATTGAGATAATGTTTCAAGGTTTAATCCTGAACCAGGTGAAAAGAATATTGCAATTAAAAGTCCAAGAGAGATAGCAAGAGCTGTGGTGAACAAATACAATGATAGTGTTTTAAGAGCGATTAAAGAAATTTTCTTTTCTTTGTCAAATGAGGCAACACCAGTTGATAATGAAAAAAATACAAGCGGCACAACCATTAATTTTAGAGAAGATATAAATATAGATCCTATAACTTCAAAAATACCCTCAATCAAATATGTGTTGATATAAAAATTATTATTAAGAGATAAAAAATTTATTACAGACCCGGTAATAAAACCAAGCACCATTCCTAAAATAATTTTTAAAGTTAAAGACATAGCTCAAAATATATTAATTTTTAATAAAAACAAATAAGATCTTAAATATTGCTGTTTTTAACGAATCAACAAGTAATTATAAAAATTTGTGAGGTAATTTATGGACGATTTAAATGGTACAGCTCTTTATGCTGGTATTATTGGTATTATGGCTGTTGCATTAGCTTTAAATATAGCATTTAGAAGAATGGAAACTAAAACAGCAATTGGCGGTGATGACGATATATTAATTAAAAGATCAAGAGCTTTTGGCAATCTGGTAGAGCATGCACCGTTAATGATTATTCTTTTAATGCTCATGGAATATAGAGGAAGTGAGTTTTTTGTTCATCTTTTTGGGATTGGTTTTGTACTTTGTAGAGGTTCACATGCATATGGAATAATTGCAAGAGACGGACTAGGTCCCGATAATATTCCGAGAGCTGTAGGAGCGATTGGAAGTTGGTCTTTAATGATTTTAGCTTCATTAATGTGTATTTTTTAATCATTATTTGACCGACTCATTAATAAGAGTGTAATTTTAAATACATTATAGTTTTATGGAGATTTTAAATGTCTTTTTTGCGAACCTTTTTTGTTTTTATGTTAGTTTTTTCACTTACTTCATGTGCTGATATTGCATCATTAACTAACCCTGGAAGTTCAACATCTGTGTCCGAGGTTTCGGAATCAAATGAACCTACACAAGAAGATGTTTTAAATCAATTTAGTGATGTTGCTTTTCCACCAGAAACTTATTTAGATTTAACAAAGTCTGTAGTTGTTGGTAGTGATGAAAATTGGTTTGGTCAAATTTATTTTAACTCTGGATTAGATGCTAACTCTGTATTTAATTATTTTAAAGAGCATATGCCCGATACAGGCTGGTTTTTAATAATGGAGCAGCAAGGAAATCAAATATTCTTAGTTTATGAAAAAGATTTAAGAACAGCAATAATTAGTATTAGCAGAAAAAGATCAGGTGCTGATACAATATTAGCGGTAGCACCTAGGGCCCAATAGTTATTCAAGAATTATAATTTCTTGATCTTCATTAACGTTATCACCTTCTTTGATTAGAATTTCTTTAACGACTCCTTTGTATTTGGACTCCACAGGAATTTCCATTTTCATTGACTCCAGGATAACCACAATGTCATCAATATCAACTTTTTGACCAATCTCAACATTAATCTTCCATATCACAGCCTGTATTTCAGTTTTAATTTTCATTTTTTTATTTTAACGGAATAGGTGAGGGAACTGAAGAAATTAATTTTTTTGTATAAACACTTTGAGGGTTTTTAAATAAATTAATTGTATTATTACTTTCAATAATATTTCCATCAAATTCCAATCGTATAGGGTTTGTGTAAGCATATGAAAATATATCTAGAATATTTCCTCTAATTGCAAAATCTCCGGGTTCTTGAACATAGTCATCTTTTTCAAAATTTAACTCAAATAGTTTTTCATTTAAATCACCAAGATCTAATTCTTGTCCAATTTTTATATTTAAGCTTTTATCTTTAATTGCTTTTTCATTTGGAATTTTTTCAAAAATTCCTTCTGGATATGTAATTATAATTTTTGCTTTTTTTTCAGTTAAGTCTTTTATCGTTTTTGTTCTATTTAAGACGTTACTTTCATCTTTGATTTTATTATTGTAGTTTCTGTAATTTGAGGGCAATAGATTGCAATTATCTTCACCTAAAAATTCAACTATATCAGTATACGTGTAAGATGCACTCTCTTTGGAATTACTTAGATAAAATATTTGAGTATTCAAAGATGAAAATACATCTATCAATAAGAACGATAAAGATGATCCGTATAATCCTTCAATTTTAACTTTAGCTTGATTTTGGGATATAAGTTTCCTGAGTTTCTGGAATTTCAGAGACCTATGATGATTCAACCCATTTGGATATAAACCGTTATTCATTTACTATTACAAAACTTGTAATTGTCGTGCGAATATATGTAATACTTAGTTATATATATAACAAAAGAAAATATTATACTTTAATAATTGCAAAAATTAACCCTTTCAAAAGATTAAATTAGATTTGCAGTACAGTTATGGATTATATTATTCGTGATGCTAAAAAAAATGATATGAAATCAGTTCTTAAACTGATCCAAGAATTAGCATTATTTGAAAGAGAGCCTGATGAAGTAATTATTACTGAGGACCAATTAATAAAGGACGGTTTCTATGGACATCCAAAGTTTAAGTGTTTCGTTGCAGAAATTGAATCTGAAGTTGTAGGCATTGCTTTACTTTATCCAAGGTATTCTACATGGAAAGGACATGCTATGCATCTTGAGGATTTAATTGTTACTGAAAAGCATAGAGGAAAAGGGATTGGTTTTGCTTTATTTTCAAAATTTATAAAATATTCACATGATTTAAACGTTAAAAGAGTTCAATGGGTTGTTCTTGACTGGAATACTAGTGCTATTGATTTTTATAAAAAAAATGGAGCGATAATTCTTGATGATTGGAGAGTGGCATTAATGGATGATAAAGCCATCCAAAAATTTGTAAAAAATGAAGGTATTTAAATTTGGAGGTGCATCTATTAAAGATATTTCCAGTATTAAAAATATTCTAAAAATTATTTCAACTTACAACGAAGATAGGTTGGTTATTGTAGTTTCAGCTATGGGTAAAACTACGAATGCATTAGAATTGGTAGTTCATAATTATTTTAATAATAAAGAAAATTTACAAGCATCAATTTCAGAGGTTTATAATTTTCATTCAGAAATTATTAATAATCTTTTTGAAAAAAGCCATCCAATTTTTTCAGATATCAGTAAATCGTTCGAAAAGTTGAACTCATTTATAAAGGCAAATAAATCACCCAGTTATTCTTTTGTATATGATCAAATTGTCTCCCTTGGTGAGTTATTATCATCCAGGATTATTCATCATTTTTTATTAAATAATAATATTAATTGTTCATTTATTGATGCTAGAAACTGTATTAAAACCAATTCAAAATACAGAGGAGCAAAGGTAGAATGGGATATTACCAACAAAAAAATAAAGGAATATATAAGAGATAGTAAAATTAGTGTCACCCAGGGTTTTATTGGAAGTGATAAAAATAATTTTACTGTTACTTTGGGAAGAGAAGGTTCCGATTATAGTGCCGCTATTTTTGCATACGTTTTAAATGCAGAATCCTTAAGCATTTGGAAAGACGTCCCTGGATTACTTAATGCTGATCCTAAGTTCTTTAAGAACACCAAGTTATTGAATCAAATATCATATTCTGAGACAATTGAATTAGCCTTTTACGGTGCCTCAATTATTCATCCAAAAACTTTACAACCCCTTCAAAAAAAGGAGATTCCCTTGCTTGTCAAATCATTTAAAAATCCTCAGTCTAAAGGAACCATAATATCAAAGGGTATAGATATTAATCCATTAATTCCATGCTATATTTTTAAAGAAAATTTAATTTTATTAAAACTTTCTTCATTGGATTTTTCATTTATGGTAGAGGATAACATCAGCGATATTTTCAAAGAACTTCATAAATTTAAAATGAAAGTTGATGTTATTCAAAACTCAGCAATTAGTTTTTCTGTTTGTTTTTTTGATAAGTACAATAAGATCAAAGAATTAATTAAAAATCTTGAGGGTAAATATAAAATTGATCTACACAAAAATGTATCCCTTTTTACAATTAGACACTTTGATGAAAAATCGATAAAAAAAATAAGTAATAACAGAAAATTACTTCTTGAACAAAGAACGGAAAAAACAGTTAGATTAATTTTTTCTAATTAAATTTTTTTGAAAAATCGAAACAAAATTTTTTAATTTCTTCTCTACATTTTCTAAAAGCTTTTTCAGTATTTGATGAATTATTAATTGAGCTAGGATCAAAAAAATTTTTGTGTATTCTGGTTGTCGATTCTTTTGAATAAAATGCAGGACAAGTTTCATTTGCATGATCACAAACTGTTATTATGTAGTCAAAGTGTATATTTTCATATTCATTTATATGATTTGAAGTGTGAGTTGAAATGTCAACTCCATCTTCTTTCATAATTTTGATTGCATTTTCGTTTATTTTATGATTATTTACTCCGGCACTAAACACGACAGCTTTACCATTTAAATATTGTCTTAAATAACCTTCAGCTATTTGACTTCTGCATGAATTTCCTGTACACAATACAAGTACATTTTTCATTTACTGTACAAATCTTTAATTTTTTTTAATATAATCTGAGATAACTTTAATTTACTTTCAAATGTCCATCCTGCTATGTGAGGTGTCAAAATAACTTTATCGGATTTTTTTAAAAAATCTAAGTAACCATCCTGGTTAAAATTTTCAAATGAGCTAGATTCATTTTCAATTACATCTAAACATGCACCAAGTATTTTACCAGTTTTAATTCCCAAAATTAAATCGGATGTTTTAACACACTGCCCCCTAGATGTATTTATCAGATAAAAAGGTTTTTTACAATTATCAATAAACTTTGTATTTACTAAGTGTTTACTTAATTTATTTAAATCAGTATGCAAACTAATAATATCACACTTACTTTGAATGTCATCTATAGAAACCTGTTCAGCATATTCATCAGCTATATTTTCAATTATATCATTACAAAGTACCTTTAAATTGAATCCAGCCAATTTTTTTGCAAAGTTTTTTCCAGTTTTTCCATATCCAATAATACCCACTGTTTTATTTTCAAGTTCAATTCCTCTGTTTCCTTCCCTTTGCCAAACATTATTATTTATCTCATTATTTGCTTTTATAATATTATTAAATAGGCTTAATATCAATGATAAGGTATGCTCACCCACTGCGTTTGCATTTCCCTCTCCTGCAGAAAGGATTGCTATTTCTCTCTTTTTAGCATATTCAATATCAATATTTTCTGTTCCTGATCCTACTCTTGCAATAAACTTAAGGTTCTTTGCATGATCAATAAAATCTTCGTCTATGGGAATTCTGCTTCTAATTACTATTCCATGAAATTTTTCTATTTTTTTTTCAATTTCTTTTTTATTGGATTTAAAATCAAAAAAATTTTTAAAACCTATATTGGCTAAGCCATTTTCTAAAATTTCATGGTTTTCATCTAAATGAAGAACTTTAATCATTTTAGAAACCTAGGATAATTTTTGCTACGTAGAAAAACAAAAGGATACCAACAACATCATTTCCTGTGGTAATAAAAGGACCAGTGGCAATAGCTGGATCAATTCCAAACTTATCTAGAATAATCGGCACGGAAGTTCCAATTAGTGCAGCTACTATTATTACTAAAACCATAGATGATGAAATTGCAATACTCATTTCAAGTGATTGATTTATTGCCATACCAAAAAGAATAAGAATTAAACTCAATATGAGTCCATTAATTATTGTTAAACCAATTTCTTTGACTAGTCTTGAAATTAAGCTGCCTTTTATTACATCATTAGCTAATCCTTGTACAACAATTGCTGAGGATTGAACCCCAACATTTCCTGCCATTGCAGCAATCAAAGGAGTATAAAAAAATAAAGATCGAAGTTCTTTAGAGCCCATTATGCTTTCAAAACTTTCTAATATAAATACACTACCTAATCCACCAAATAGACCTAAAATTAACCATGGTAATCTTGCCTTAGTTAAATCGAAAATTGAATCATCTGCTTCAACATCTTCAGAAATACCGGCAGCCAATCGATAATCTTCTTCAGCCTCATCTTTTATATAATCAACTATATCATCAATTGTAATCCTACCTAATAATTCAATATTATTATTGACAACAGGTATGGCTTCTAAATCATACTTTGACATTAATTTAGCTACCTCATCTGCTGAATCATTTACATGTACATAATCAACCTTTGGGATATAAATTTCTTGAATTTTGCTTTTTGAAGGAGATGTTATTAAATCCTTTAAGGATAATCTACCAATTAGTACTTTCTTTCTATTTAACACATAAATTGAGTGTACCCTTGTAATATCTTTTGCTTGACGTCTAATTTCCCTTAAACATTTTAAAACACTCCAATTTTCATTCACACTTATAAGTTCCTTGGCCATTAATCCTCCAGCTGTATCCTCTTCATAATTTAAAAGCTCTCTAATATTTTCAGTTTTACTCTCATCTTTTATAAATGAAATAACTTTTTCTTGTTTCTCATCAGGAAGATCTGAAAGTATGTCAACTGCATCATCACTATCAAGTTCTTTTATTTCACCTGCAATTTCTTTAACAGATAAGGCTTCTAATATTTTTTCTCTAACATCTTCGTCAACTTCTGTAAGCACATCAGATGTTTTATCGCTATCAATTAGCTTAATTAAATATACTCTCTGATCAAAATCTAATTCATTAATTATTTCGGCAAGATCTGCATAGTGAATTCCATCAACTATTTTTTTAATCTCTTTATTTTTTTTTGAGGAAATAAGTTGACTAATTTCTTGAATGATTTCTTTAGAAAGTTCAAATGTTTTCATTGCCAACCAAATTTGTTAAATAAATAAAGTCTGAAACACTCAGTTGTTCCGGTCTTTTTGCAAAGATAGTGTCTTCTTTTTTAATATCAGTTATATTGAATATCTTAAGACTATTCCTAAGAGTTTTTCTTCTTTGACCAAAGGATTGTTTTACAATTTTCTTAAAAAGAATTTCATCACAATTAATAGTATCAGTTTTCTTACTTATTTTGATAACTGCTGAATCTACTTTAGGAATTGGTAAAAAAGACTGAGGCTTAATCTTTTTCATCATTTTAACCTCATAGAATGCTTGGATTAAGACGGATAAAATTCCATATTTTTTTGTTCCATAATTTGAGCATATTCTCTCAGCAACTTCTAACTGAAACATACCAATCATTTCATTTACTAAAGTTCTGTTTTCATAGACTTTAAATAATATTTGAGATGAAATATTATATGGAAAATTACCAATAATTGAAATGGGCTTCTTGAACAATTTTAAATCAACTTGTAAGAAATCATCATTAATTAAATCCTTTTCAATATTAGAATATTTATTATTTAAATATTCAACACATTCTTTATCAATCTCAACAAATTTTTTTGCCTTATTAGGAATTTTTAATAGATGATTTGTTAAGATTCCTTTACCTGGACCTATCTCTATAACTGTTTTTGTTGTTGAATCAGACAAGTAAGAAACTATATTCCTGGCAATGTTATCATCTATCAAAAAGTTTTGACCAAATTTTTTTTTAGGTTTTATTGATTTCAAGCTCAAATATATCTCTAAGATATAAATTTAAAACCTGTGTAGTTGTGTAGAATTTTTGGAATTTTAATTCCTTCTTTGGATTGATTATTTTCTAGAATGGCAGCAACAATTCTTGGAAGCGCTAATGCACTACCATTTAGTGTGTGAGCAAGTTTTTTTTCTTTTTCATTAATTCTTACTCTCAACTTTAAACGGTTGGATTGATAAGTTTCAAAATTTGATACAGAGCTAACTTCAAGCCATTTTTTTTGGGCTTTTGAGTAAACTTCAAAATCATAGGTTAGTGCTGATGTAAAACCTAAATCTCCCCCACATATCCTTAGTATTCTAAAAGGCAATTCCAATTCTTCGAGAATATTTTTTACATGTTCAACCATTTCATCCAATACTTTATATGAATTATCAGGTTTTTCAATTCTAACAATTTCTACTTTATCAAACTGATGCAATCTATTAAGTCCTCTAACATCTTTTCCATAACTTCCAGCCTCTCTCCTAAAACATGGCGTATAACCAGTTAGCTTAATTGGTAATTCAGAGGAGTCTATAATACAATTTCTATAAAAATTTGTTATTGGTACTTCAGCAGTTGGAATCAAATATAAATTATCATTGTTTATATGATACATTTGACCTTCTTTATCTGGTAATTGTCCGGTCGCAAAAGCAGAATCTTCATTAACTAAAATTGGAGGTTGAACTTCAGTATAACCTGATGATGTGTTTTTATCTAGGAAATAATTAATTAATCCTCTTTGTAAGGTAGCTCCTTTACCTTTATAAACAGGAAAACCTGATCCTGTTACTTTATTTCCTAATTCAAAATCAACAATATTATATTTTTCACATATATCCCAGTGCTCCTTGAGTTTTTCATCACTTATTTTGAAAGTGCTTTCAAATATAATTTCATTGTCTTTTTCACTTGTACCTTTTTTTACTAGCTCATTAGGTATGTTTGGTATTGAACAAAGTAATTCTTGAAGATCTGCGTTATTACTGTTTAATAGATCCTGTAATAGTTTAACTTCAGGCTTTATTATTTCGACATTCTTTTTTAATTTATTAGCTTCCTCAACTTTACCATTTTTAAAAAGTTCACCAATTTGTTTTGATAAATTATTAACCTCTGAAAGCAAAGCATCTAATTTTGTTTGTTGCTTTTTCCTATTTTCATTAAAATCAATGATTTTTTTTAAATCAGAGGAGTAGTCTTTATTTCTTTTTTTAAGACTATCTATAACTTTTGAGAAGTTTTCCTTTATAAAGTCAACCTGAAGCATAATATTAACAAAACTAATTATTATAAGTTGAATTTATGTGCTTAATACAATTTTCTCGATCATTAATTAGTTGATTTTGTAATTTTTCAACATTATCAAAAGTAATTTCATCTCTAATAAATTTCAAAAATTCAATACTAATACTTTTACCATATAAATCTTTATCAAAATCAATCGGAAA
>Ga0208277_1001612_pt1 | contig 13081 bp, 12 predicted proteins | sample ETNtaG_5_FD_185782 | JGI IMG/M metagenome (GOLD analysis project Ga0208277, IMG submission 185782) | Marine microbial and viral communities from oxygen minimum zone, Eastern Pacific Ocean - ETNP201406SV205 (SPAdes) (version 2) | ecosystem: Environmental > Aquatic > Marine > Oceanic ...
GGAGTATTTCTTAACCACATCTGCTAAAGCGATGAATATAGGGTCTTTTGGCGATTCTCCAGCTTCAATTTTGTCCAAATTGATTCTATACCATAATAATGAACGGAGTTTTAAGAGATGATTTAAGTCATCATTTAGCGGTTCAGATTGTTTGTCAATAGATAATTGAATACTACGGGCTTTTGCTTGCTCATCAAGATGTGATAAATCCTGTTCTGGCAGCCAATCACCATCAACAATATCGTCAACCCAGCGACAAAGGGCATAGACTGCATGTACTGCACGTCTTTTCTCAATCTCTAATGCTGAAAATGAACTGAAAAATGTGGTAGACGCATTTCTGCAGATTTGTTGACAATGTGCATACGCATTGTCGATTACTTGTTTATTCATTTAGACACCTCAATTATGACTTGGTTTAATTGCAGAGACTTCTCCTACCTTTTGGTTTGAAACCTTTCCGGGTTTGCTTCTGCGCTTTCGGCTGTTAAACCATGTGTCTACTCCATTCCAGTCAGGTCTAATTCCTAGACTGTCTAGAAGTAATTTTGAACTAATACGAGCGGATTCGTAAATTACTGGTAGGCCACTTCCAGGGTGAGTGCCTCCTCCTACAAGGTATAGATTCTTGATTTCATCAAATTCGTTCTTTGGCCTTCTCCACAACATTTGATCAAGTCCGTGTGCTAGATTGAAGACAGCTCCTCTGTAACAGTGGTCGCCCCAATCATCCGGAGTAATGACAAGTTCTGACACAATATGTTCACTAAGTCCCTCATAGCCCAATTTCGTTTCGATTTGCTCGATGATTCGGTTTCGGAATGGATCCTTTTCATCATCCCAGTTAATGTTCTCGTGAATGTGTGATACTGGGACGAGTGCGTAAACAGTCGAGCATCCTTCCGGAGCCATTTGCGGGTCCGTAACACATGCATTTTGGACGTATACAGATGGGTCATCCCATGTTAGTCTGTGATGTTTTTCTATATCTTCTAAGTTCTCAACATAGTTTTTCGAGGCGTATATTTGGTGATGGGGTAAGTGGTCGAAAGTCTTGTCAACACCTAAGTACAGCATGAAAGTAGAACACGAATATTTCTTCTTGTCGATTTTCTTGTTTGACCACTTCTTACGGATATTATCTGGGAATAGGGAAGTCATTCCTTGAGCAAAGTCTGCATTCATGATTACCTTATCTGCATAGAATTCGCCATTCTTAGTTACGACTCCCTTGATTGTTTTCTTTTCCATTATGACTTCAGTGACTTCTTCTTCCATGCGGAAATCGACCCCCATGTCCTTAGCAATCTGACTCATTCTTGTGGACACATTTCCAAGACCACCCATTGGGTGGAAGATTCCATATTCATATTCCAGGAATGCTAACATTGTGAATAGACTAGGGCAGTTGAAAGGCGACATTCCAAGATATTTGGTCTGGAATGACATGGCAAGCATGAGTCTCTCGTCATCGAATAATTTCATCAAATCCTTGGCTACTGAACGCTGTGGTCTCAAAACTCTTGAGACTCTGAGTGCTCTTTCGGAAATAAGATCGCTAATGCCAAACCATGGTTCTTGCAGACACTGTTTTGATTTGTCTAACTTATTTCGATTGTCGATAAGATATTTCTTGAAGGCGTCAGCATTTTTTTTACCAGATAATGCCTCAATACGTTCACACATTTGGTCAACATTGCTTGTGCAATCTAGGACTCCACCCTGTCCGAATATGAGTCGGTAGTTGATATCTAACCTCTTAAGTTGCAATTCTTCATGTGCATCTAAACCTATGGCTTTGAAGATATCTTCAATAACCTCAGGATAGTGAAAAAATGTAGGACCTAGGTCGAACTTGAATCCATCTCTTTCGAATACTTTGTTTCGGCCTCCAACTTCTTTAGAGCGCTCAAACACGGTTACCTTAACTCCAGATTTTGCTAATAGCAACGCAGATGCAAGACCGCCCGGCCCGGCACCGATAATAGCCACAGATGGGTGATTTTCGCCAGACATAATTTTCACTCCGTAGTTTTAGTTATTAAAGTGCGTTTTTATTCCATCAGATTGTCTTGAGATTATGGAGTCTTTACCAGTAATGTTGTGGGATCAATCAATGTCGCGAATTCGTCGAGGTATGGCCCCATCGACGATATCAAGTCGACGTCAGGATGCCCCTTCAAAACCATACCGTCCATGTACATCAAAGAACGAATGATAGGAAACGCATCTTCTCCGAACGAACAACCGGCTAAAACCGCAGCACGTACAGTCTTCATCATCTGTTCAGTAAGTGATACTTCGCTCACGGATGTTCCGACAAAACCATCGTACAATTTATTCATAGAATCATAGTATGTCTGCAATGTTTTTCCAGATGGTGTTACATCAGCCATGGTTAACATTGCATCGAATGCATTTCTTAGTTCCCCCTTTGCAAGGAAGTAGAAAAACCCAAAGAGAGCTTTACGGACATGGTTAGGTGCTTCGCAGATAGCTCCTGTATCGATGAATATGAAATCCTTATCTTCTGTCATCATGGCATTTCCAGGGTGTAGATCTCCATGAAATACTCCCATGCCAAACATGAAGGCACCATGTATCCTGAATAATTGGAGGAGGTCGTCCCACTCCATTGTCTCTGCATTCAAGTGAGATTCTAATGTTGGTGAATTTATTTCTTCAACAACTAATACCTGTTCATTGGAAAGTTCCTTCCAAATCTTAGGGAATCTCAATTTAGGCATCGGGAAACTGTCGCTATATTCTTCAGCGAGCGCTTGTAATCTCTCTTTACCCTTTATTTCGTTTAGAAGATTCAACTCTCTGAGAGTATAATCTTCAATATGAGCCAATAATCCAATTGGATTTCCAACTTTCTTTAATCGTGGATTCATGAATAATCCCATTCGCATCCAGCGCTTCATTCGCTTTACATCCTTACGGAATGACTTTTCGAAGTCAGCTTTGATGATTTTAATCACTACTTTCGTTCCATCTAGAAGTTCAGCACGATGGATTTGTCCGATACTAGCTGCTGCAAATGGTTTGGATTCTATGTGGCGAAAATTCGAGCGGAAATCTTCAGATGTAAACTTTGACAATAACTTCTCAAAGTTCTCTTCAGGAATTGTAAGAGCCCTGCTGTACAATTCTTGTAACTGAATGCATCTTTCAGGTTCTAGAATATCTGGACGTAATGCGCAAATTTGACCCAACTTTACTGCTAGAAGACCCATCGATTGGATTCTGTCTATATTTACTGGCTTTTTTCCTTTGAGTTCCCTAGCAAATCGAACTAGGGTCGTCAGGCGCATATCTAAATCATCAAGATTCACTATATCAAGTAATGTTTGGTTTCATTAATCTGAAAGTTCTACTGGGCTTTCGATATGTCTGTGGATTATGTAGTGCCACAGGTCATTTTTGTCCCCTGATCCATCGACTCTTTGAATTACAATTTGGGAATCTTTAGCGAACCTATTCGACAATGCTCCTTCGATTATCCCATCATCCATTTCCCACATTGGTAGTGCGTCAGGGTCGTCGACTGGAGGGTGGAATAGTCCGACTCGGACATGGAAAGTAGGGTCAACATCATACTCGAGTTGACCCAATCCTGCATATTCCCACCAATCCATCATCTCATCCAAGAATTCAATATCGTGCTCTATTCCTCTCATAGAGAAAGCAATCTCTTGTCCCACTCGATTCCCGATTTGCCTTAGCATGAGCCCCATGTCTATTCCCAAGACCTTAAGATTTGATAATTTACCTTCAGTTAATTGTTTTCTAGCTGCATTTACTTCTGTTCCTGCAGCGAAGAATGCTTCTGGATCAAATGGTGTATCGCCATCTGGTAAATCAATATCTATGCCCAATGCCGATGAAATATTTTTCAAAAATGAACCTTCTCCAATCGTTAGTCTCAACGGATCGTTAATTTGGTTATCCGTATACCTGGCAACAGCGGTATCGAAGTTGACAGCATTTTCCCAAATAGTTTCTATCAGGTTAAGATGGGATTCAGCGAAAGCTTTGGATTCAATTATCAGTGCTGCGTCATCTTTACCTCTACCAACTGGATTATCTTCGATGTTTAGGTACTGAATTACTTCGGAGTTGTCTCTGGCAAAACCAAGAGATTCCAATTCATCCGAATGTCTTACTTCAATAGAATCGTGAAGCTGTTCGAAGAAACGAATTGTTCTGCTATCTAGATGAGTTATAATTTGTATTACAACTCCTCGTAATGCTGCAGTATTTACTGCTTCAAGGGCTGTTGGGTTACGGCAAAGATGCAGAATTCCATATTGGCCAAGAAGTAAAATCAGTCTCTCTTCAGTGTCATCAGCCATTTTTTTCAGTCTGCTGTAAATGTGAGTTCTTTCCTTAAGAACAGCGAATCTAGCATCGTCAATTCCTCTGGCGTTGGAACCAGAATTCTTCTGTTCATTTTTGACATTCTTAGACAGGTCTTCATAACCTTCAGTGAGACGATTCAATTGCTGCTTTCTCATATCGATTATGTGTTCTATTGCTTGGTGGACATTTAGGCTTGAGAATAACATTGGCCTATCTGCTGTTACTGTGACTATGCCCATTTCTTGGAGTCTGGATAAACTGTTGTAGGCATCGAGCCTTGTAGTGTTGAGTTCTTTTGCAAGCTCTGATGCCTTCATTTTAGGGTTTGAGCCTAGGATCATAATCGAGTGGACTTCTCTTTCATTTAATCCAGAATCGATTAACAGTTCGTCCCACATTTAATTTCCTCCTGATACTTTGGAAATTTCTGCTAGGATTTTTGCAACATGCCTTCTAGGTCTGAATAACCAATCATAGACATAGTGTACTTTGTTGTCTGGTCCGATAACGAAAGATGATTTTGTTGGAAACTTTCCAAGGTGAAGAGGGATGTTGTAAGAAATTCCTACCGCTCTGTCAACATCTGCTAGAAGTGGGAATGGTAGGTCGCCCAGTGATTCCTTGAAGTCTTTCAGTTTCTCATAAGTTCCAGGGCCTACTCCGACAATCTTACATCCTGATGATTTGAATAATTCATACTGTTCTTTGAAAGTCAAACATCCTCGTTTGCAGGTTGGTGAATTGTTGCGGGAATAGAAGAAAATCACTCTCCACTCTCCGTGTAGTGACTTGCTGTCAAAAACGCTGCCATCATCGGATTGCAGTTCAAAATCTGGTGCTGTTTGACCAATGATACTCGTGCTCATAGTAATCGCCGTCACACCAGTAATGGGTGCCCCATCTGTACCGCCTTTGTTCTTAGATATGAACGATTATATTCACAAGTTTCTACAAAAATTGTAACTTTGGACTTGACTGCAATGCCATTATCGGTCAACTGCGTGTTCTTATCTGGATTATTTGTGAGTAAATCTACTTCTGAATACACCAAACTTTGTAGGTAGGTCGCATCTGTTTCAATAATGCTAGTCTCGTACTTCTTACTGAGCATGAAAAGAAGTTAGCCTTCTCAGTTATAATGACTCGTTCCAAAGCCAGTGGGTAACAAACGGCCCATTAAATACCGAAAGGACTTATGTTTGGGCATGGGCATGACAATTTGTGATTTAGGAGTGGCTGCTAGAGCCATTCTAAATAACAAAATACTGCTCGTAAAAGAAGCACGTGGCCCCTTCAAGGGAATGTGGAGTCTTCCCAAAGGAAGTGTTGATGACGGCGAAGGGCCTGAAACAGCAGTTCTCAGGGAGTTAGAAGAAGAAACAGGTGCGAAAGGCGAGATAATTGGTCTTGCTGCATTGAGATCGACCATGAATAAAGAAATGCCCGCAGTATTCATTTGCTTCGATATACAGGTGACTTCCAATTCAGAAGTCATAGATGCTGAAGAAATAAGTGAAAGCAAATGGTTCTCTCTCGATGAACTGAAGTCACTTCAATGGGTTTCCGACACAATGCACAACCTATCTATTGACGCCTTGAGCGGATCTAGAATGTCAATTCAATCAACAAAACCGCTCTCCAAGTCGGGCAAATCGTACTATGTCTACAGCGTCAACAAGCATACAGGTTATCTTTCATAGGTGTAAATATGATTCCAGAATCCAGACTAAAAATCTACAATTCGGACTCAGGTCCGGGTAATTGTGTAGTTTACTGGATGATTTCAGCTAGGCGTTGTGAGTGGAATCATGGTCTTGAGCATGCAATACAATTGGCGCAAGAAAGGGATTTGCCTTTGGTTGTAGTTGAACCACTTGCGATTGCTCATCGTTGGGCAAACGACAGGTCTCATACCTTCGTCATTCAAGGTATGATGAGCAATAAAATCGCATTTGAAGATTCACCAATATCCTACGTCCCATATGTTGAGACAAAGCCAAATGAGGCGAGAGGACTACTTGAAAAGTGGATGGAGTATGCTGATGTCATGGTCATTGATGACTTCCCAGTTTATCATCCTAGAAGAGTTATGGAGATTGCAATCTCTATTGGTAAGTGCGATATACACTGCGTAGATTCGAACGGTTTCATTTCTATGAGAGGGCAAAATCGGAGTTTTACTACCGCATATTCACTGAGGAGACACCTACACAAGACAATACTCAACCACATGATGGAATTCCCTCACCCTAAGCCAATAACCCTTGCAAAAGGTTTGCCTGCTATCAATCAATCAGAAATTGAAAGAATATTCGAAGAGAGTGAAACTCCGATTACTCCTTACGAGTTCATTTGGAGGGTTTGTGAAATACAGGATGTCGGTGTAAATGCACTTTCGAAACTAGTTATCGATCATTCAGTACCTCCTGTTCAACACATCATGGGTGGCTCAACATCTGCAATTACAAGATGGAAGGAGTTCCTTAATTCTAGACTAAGCGAATATGCAGATAACAGAAATCAACCAGAGCTAAATGGTGCTAGTGGCCTTTCACCATATCTCCACTTTGGGCATATTAGTACTCATCAGATATTGAATGATATTTTCCAAAAATATGATTGGGATATATCCAATATTTCACTCCCTAATGATGGACGTAGAGCAAGATGGTGGGGTCTTCCTTCAGATGTAGAGTCATTTATTGACCAGGTAATAACTTGGAGAGACTTAGGTTTCATACATTGTGCTGATGTCATTAATCACCATAAATTCGAATCTATACCCGAGTGGGCCCAGAAGACTCTGAAGGAACACGAAGATGACCCAAGGCCATACATCTATTCATTCGAGGAATTTGAAAACGCAGAGACCCATGACGAATTATGGAATGCAGCACAACGTCAATTGAAAACCGATGGCATAATCCACAATTATTTACGAATGCTATGGGGTAAGAAAATCCTAGAATGGACTCCAACTCCTCAAATCGCAATGGAATACATGGTTGCCTTGAATGACAAATGGGCTCTTGACGGAAGAGACCCTAACACCTACACTGGAATCGGCTGGGTCTTAGGGAAATTCGATAGGGGTTGGACAGAACGAGATGTATACGGAAAAATACGCTGTATGACTACAGACTCTACCAAAAGGAAATTCAAAACAAAAGGATACATGGAGAATTATTCTAAATCTAATTCCAAGCAGCAAAAACTGTTCAACAAAGATTCAAACCCCGTAAATATCTCATATCGTAGGAGGAATTGAATTGTCACAATTCACCCACACAGCAGAACATAGCGCAAGCAAGAAAGAAATTTGGGACTGGTACAACAGTCTTGGCGCATTTCGCAGAATTATGCCGGAGTGGGAAGGTATCAGGCCAATGAATGCTGGACGTCTTGTTGACGATGATGAGACCGTTTTCAAGGTAGGATTAGGCCCTATTAGAATGAAATGGATAGCTAAACATCACAGTGTTGTGCCTGGAGAATCTTTCGCAGACAGAATGATGAAAGGACCATTTGGGGCTTGGAATCATGTCCATGAATTCACTACAGTCTCAGATGATGTCACAATGATTAGCGACAATGTCGAGTATCGTTTACCCCTTCACCTACTAACTGGTTGGACTGCTGGTTTCACAGTCCTTCCTAGAATGCGACAGATGTTCAAGTATCGAAGTACTAGAGTAACTAACGATCTCAAACAGATACAGGCAACATCAGAACTACCTCGGCAGAAAGTCCTAGTTTCAGGTTCAACCGGAATGATTGGCCTTCAATTATGCGCCTTCCTTGAAACAGCAGGTCATGAAGTTCATCGCCTTCTTCGTGTAAGTACTAAACTTCCTCCAGATGTCAATTCAACTCAAGTGGTTCGTTGGAACGATCGAACTGGTGAAATTATTGAAGGCGACATGAATGGTTTTGACACTATAATCCATCTTGCTGGAGCAGGTATTGGTGACAAGAGATGGTCAAAGAAAAGGAAGCGATTGATTCGGGATAGTCGTGTTATCCCTACTGAGAATTTGGCTAAGTTAATTTCCAAACTTGATAGCCCCCCAAAAGCTCTGATGTGTGGTTCTGCAATCGGCTTTTATGGTGAGAGAGGAACTGAAGTTCTCGATGAATCTTCATCATCTGGAAACGGTTTCTTAGCCGAAATTTGTGGGGAGTGGGAAAATGCTTCCAAAGCTGCAGAAGATGCTGGGATACGAGTTTTGCATCTCAGAACAGGCATTGTGGTCTCCCCTTTGGGCGGAGCACTTGCCAAACTTTTGCTACCTGCAAAATTAGGTGCAGGTGGACCAGTTGGTGGTGGCAAGCAGATGCAATCATGGATTTCACTTGATGATGAAGTATATGCTATACACCATTTAATGATGAATGAATCATGTTCTGGTGCGTTCAATCTTACTGCACCTAATCCAGTCAATCAGAAACAATTTGCTAGAGTTCTCGGACGTGTCTTACGCAGACCTGGTTTCATGCCACTTCCTGGATTTGTCATCAAAATCTTATTCGGAGAAATGGGTAAGAAATTGGTACTAGAAGGCCAAGATGTAAGGCCGTCTCGTCTAGTCGATTCTGGCTATGAATTCACATATTCTGATTTAGAGATGTGTTTCAGGAATTGTCTTGGTAAAATGAAGTAATCACTTCGGTGGTTTCCAGTCCTTGTGGATTTCATATGTTGGGCCATCAGGTAGAGGATATTCGTCAAGGCGATCTAATAGCCAAATTAACCAATCGAAAGATCCGATGTTGTTTTTGTCGTCATTGTGGATTCCTGCTCTTTGTGCAGAGTCGGTCATTATTTTGACAATTCGTCGAAGCCTTTGGTTCAAGAATAATGTATATGATTGGTAGAATGAAGCAACAATGTCCAGTGATAAATGTCCGTGAAATGTTAGAACTCCGTGATTGTTCATGCCGACCATCAGTGCGTTGATAGCATCCTTTTCTTCCCGCGAAAGATTTTGCAGATTTTCAACAGTGGAATCCTCTGTAATTCGATTAATTGTTACTGATATACCTCTTTGAATGAGTGGTGAACTCAAATGAGCGGCTACATCTCTTCCAATCTCATACTTTCTGTTTTCATTCCATTGCTTCATTTGACGCAAACCGAATAACAGCGTAATTAGTATCGCTAATCCTCCAAACATCTCTCCGATGTTTGCAGCCATTTCTATGTCCATAATTCACTCACAGAATTGATGGGTTAGAGTCTTTTGCATTCTATTACAAGAAAAATCCGAGATGCGCTTGAGTTGAATTGTTGTACCTGTTTGCACGTGTAATCGACCATCTTCCTACCTTACTGCCGTCAGCTGACAATTCGATTACACACATGACAAAGGTTTCATCCTTGCCTGGTTCGAAAACCGAATGAGTTCCACAAATTACACCATCACTATTGTACAATTCTTTGTAATTGCCAATCCGGAAGTCAGTAGTTCTGACCCAGTTCAATGTGTCTTGTTTGGATGATGAAGATCCACCGTTGATACTATCCCATGAAAATGAATCATCACACATTAGCATTTCAAGTTCAGTCAAATTCTTGGTTTCCATGGCGAGTCCCCAAATTGAGGCGGCTTCCTTGAAAGTGATTGGCATGAATAAATCTGGCAGTTCCTAGCCAATAGAGGTTTACCCTGCAGTAGTGTAAATGAAAAGCGCCGTTTGTGGGGTTCGAACCCACGACCTTGGGATTAACAGTCCCACGCTCCACCAGCTAAGCTAAAACGGCAACCCTGCCGAAATGCCTTCCCTATATGACGGCTTCCATCAAAAATGTATTTTTCAAGATGTGATAACCTGTAAAATCCGACTTTTCTTCTCGAATGCACTATCTGTTATTTCAACGGAGCATTCGATAGACTGAATCTGTTTTTCCGTTAGATTTCCATTGGTCTCGAATCTAATCCAGGGCATTCCTTGCTCAACTTTTTGGCCCGGAGATATGAGGAGCTCCGCTCCAACTCCGTGGTCAATATTGCTATTATCGCCCGTTCTTCCTGCTCCCAAATTACACAAGACTTGTCCAATTGTAAGAGCATTAATTCCAGCAATCCATCCAGATTGTTTAGCCTTAATCTCATGAGTGTTATTGGCTCTGGGCAATACGGACCAAGGATCATCCAGCAAATTATCGACTACGGATGCCTCAACTCCTTGACGTAAGCACATATTCCTGAATTCCTCAAGTGCACTGCCGTCTTGAATAAATGGTCGAATGTTGAAACCTAAAGTATCTGCCTGACTGTATACTAATTCCATAGTATCTTCAGGCCCGTTTCCTTTCAGACAGTCAATGCATTCTACAATTTCATGGCTGTTTCCAAACATTGTACCAATCGGGTTGTCCATTTCAGTAACTTGAGCAGTTACTTCCATGCCTAGATCGGTTCCGGTTTTGACCATCGACTTTGCAAGTGCGACAGCATCACTCTCACTTTTCATGAATGCTGCTTTACCGCACTTGACATCTAGAACCAATTTTTCCAGTCCCTCTGCAGCCTTTTTGGAAATGATTGATGCAGTGATTAAGCCAATTTGTGGAACAGTAGCAGTGATGTCTCTAATCGAATACAGAATTCTATCTGCTGGTGCAATATCTTCAGTTTGGCGAGATATGAAGCAAGGGTTCGATGACATCTCATCCATACTTAATCCGGTATTGAAACCAGGTATTGCTTCTAATTTGTCAATAGTTCCTCCAGTGTGTGCCAAACCCCTTCCAGCTAACATTGGGATTGTTGCACCAGCCGCTCTTAGAGCAGGTGCTAAGACAATACTCATTTTATCACCAACTCCTCCTGTTGAGTGCTTGTCAACTCGGGAGGCTGCAACTTGCATTCTATGTCCTGCATTCAGCATCTCTTCAGTAAGCATACTAGTCTCTTCAGAAGTCAAACCATTAATTTGGCATGCCATCAGGAATGCCCCCAATTGTTCACGAGGAATTTGATTGATATTCTTACAGATAAATCTGAAATCATCTGAAGCGAGAGATTCTCCATCTCGCTTCGATTCAAGAATTTCAGGCATTGTCCGCATTTGGAACACCTTAGGATGCTAGTCCGATTTCTACCAGTCGTTGATGAAGATAATCTCCGGCATTAATCGAGTCATATAGGACCTCGCCGCCAGTTAATTCTACGAATTCTGGAAGTGGAGTTAGGTCCACATCATTTCTCGGATGTACAAACATAGGCATGGAATACCTATCGGAAGTGGCATCAGGAGGGTTGACTACACGGTGAGTAGTAGATTTGAAAAATCCGTTTGTTAGGTTCTGTAACATGTCACCACTATCTACAATGATGTGGTCATGATTCCCTTCGACTTCAATCCAAGACCCATCGTGGTCCATCACTTGTAGGCCATCAGCAGTTGCTCCAACTAGAAGAGTAATCAAATTGATATCTTCGTGTTGAGCACTTCTTTCAGCACCTTCAGGGGCATTTTCTCCAAGTGCAGGGTAGTGTATGACTCTGAGGATCGTGTTGCCATTATGTGCCATGTCTGGAAGCCATGATTCCGGCTTGTTCAGATAAAGTGAAGCAGCAGCAAGAAGTTCAGAACTCATAGATTCCATTGCAACATACAGACCATCAATTGATTCTTCGAAATCAGCAGGACTATCCGGCCAGATGTTTTTATGAAAATCAGGGTCGTCAATTGTTCTTCCAGTTTGCCAAAATTCTTTCAGATCAGGCGCAGGATTATCCTTGGCATGTTCAACTCCATAGGGAGTATAGCCTCTCTGTCGAAACAACTCTGCTTGCTCATATTTCGATTTTTCATTCTGCGGTAGTTCGAAGAAATTTTCAGCAACCGAATATGATTTTTTGATAGATTCAACATCAATACCGTGCCCTGTTAGTGCAAAGAAACCGATGTCTTGTAGTGCATCTCCCATTTTTTTGACGAACTCGATTCGGCGCTGTCCTCCAGCTCTCCAGTCTGACAAATCGCACACTTCTAGTGTTCTACTCATTTCAATCACGTAATTTTGCGATTAACTTTAGCATCTCAAAGTATAACCAGATCAATGTCATGGTAAGTCCAAATGCACCATACCATTCCATGTTCTTTGGAGCACCATACTTTACTCCATTCTCAATCATTGCGAAATCAAGAATCAAGAACAAAGATGCAACTCCTACGAAAACCAAGCTAATTACAATACCAATAGGTCCGCTGCTGTGCAAGAATGGAACGCTAGTTCCCATGAACATCAGGATGAAGTTGAATAGATAGACCATCATAATTGCTCCTGCCATCGACGTTACCACAAGAGTGAATTTCTCTGTTGCTTTGATTATCTTAGCACGGTACAATGTAAGCATTACGAAGAACACAGAAACAGTTCCAACCAATGCTTGTAGTACAACACCTTCAGAGCCCCCAAGATAGTAATTCTCGACCATAAATGAAAACGAGCCGAGGAATAAACCTTCGAGCAGAGCATACATTCCAATCAATACCTGCGGGTTGTTTGGTCTTGCAAACATGATGATTAGTGCCATGATGAATCCACCAGTTGCTCCAACGAAGCCAAGAAGCATTGCGAATCCAGGGTTTTCCATACTCATTGTGTAGGTGCCAAGTGCTGAGATGGAAACTAATCCTAGTAATACTAGAGTTTTGTTAATTGTTCCATCTAATGTCATCCTTTCAGTGGCTGTTACGCCTTGAA
>Ga0208277_1001613_pt1 | contig 13075 bp, 10 predicted proteins | sample ETNtaG_5_FD_185782 | JGI IMG/M metagenome (GOLD analysis project Ga0208277, IMG submission 185782) | Marine microbial and viral communities from oxygen minimum zone, Eastern Pacific Ocean - ETNP201406SV205 (SPAdes) (version 2) | ecosystem: Environmental > Aquatic > Marine > Oceanic ...
ATATCGGCCATATTACCGCCTCTAGTGACTCTCTCTTGAACCATCCCACTCGCGGATGGCTTCAAGAACAGCAGGTCAGCCGCGCAGATGTGAACGAGGGTCTAGATGACGAAGAGGCGGTAGATGTCTCTCAATGTTCAAACTGTGAAGATTTCACAGAGCACAATGTACTCCGAAGAGTAAAGAAGGGAGATGGAGAGGATTTGCTAATCCAATGTCTAGAATGTAATGAGGTACAGACTCTTCATTTGAGACCCGGTAAGCCAATCAAGATTACTTCGATACTTTCTGATGGGGCCGAAAGTCAAACTCAGACTGTAGAGTCGGATGACGACGAATTAATTTCTGTAGATGATGTATTCGACCATAGTGGAATCCTTTACAAGGTGACTAGGATAGATGATTCGGATACAAGATCTCAACGAAGTATGGTTGCTAGTGACATCTCAACTCTTTGGGCGGTTCGCTGTGATAAATGCATAGTTCGTATAACAATGACGGATGGAGAAGAAAGTAGTTCGACGTCTTTTGAATGCTCTCCAGATAAGGTATTTTCCTGTGGTTCAATTATGGAAATAGAAGGAGTACGATGGAGGATAAGAGCGCTACACACAGGGAAGGGTAGAACACTTCGAGGCAAGCGAGCAGCAATCGACCTTCGACGAATTTATCTTCATCCTCCGTACAATAGAGACGAAGATCGAAGACCGTATGGGCGATGATTACCGTCTATTTGTCCAAGGCATAATGATGCTCTTTGCTACATGCCATGCAACATCAGGGTTTTCTCTCAAGCGACGCATACTATACTCGTACCACCTACTACCATAGGGGAGGTATACGCGGGTTCGATGGCCATCTTTGGCCAACTTTCGTCGTATATTTCCTCTGACACCAAGAAGCATTTGAAATTCATACCCCGGCCCTTTACCTATTCTTTCAGGTCCTGCATTTCCTCTAGGGTCAGCTGTTTTTGGACCCATTTCCCTTTCATCTAAAGCCGCAAGTGCGTGGTTGATCACAGGTAGGTCATGAGAGGCAATAGCAGTGTATGCTCCAGAATCTAGTAATTCGTCAACCGCCTTGTTTGTTGCTACGACAATATCATGATACCTCGTGTGCGCAATGTCTTCGGGTTCAAGGTAAATTCCCTTACAAATTCTAACATCGGAATTACCGTCCAGTCTAGATGCGAGTAAGGAGATATCATCACAGGTTCTAAACAACCGAGATTGAAGTACAGTTCCGATATTAGTTAATCCTCTATCGTGCATATCGGTAACAATGTCAATTGTGGACTGGGTGACTCGATGATCTTCCATATCTAATCTGACGAAAATATCGTTATTTGCTGCAATAGAGGTTATTTTTTCTATGTTTTCTAATGCTTTCTTTTGATCAATTAGTAAGCCAAAGGCGGTTGGTTTGACAGAAATATTGGCATCCATTCCTTCAGAAACGATCGCATTCAAAGCTCGATGATATTCGTTGACGAAAAATTCTGCTTCTTCTAAATTTGTAATTTCTTCACCCAATACATCTAGAGTAAAACAAGCACCTTGAGATTTCATTGAACGCATAACTCGCATTGCGCTTTCTAAATCAGGACCAGCAACATATCTCTTAGCAACCCACCCTACAATGAATTTTGGAGTGATTGGCATCATCATCATGATGAGACGGCCCATGAACCCCATATTGCCTGTCGTGTAGCAGGAGCACTTTCACGGTTGCTCAAGGAATAATCTCCTTACCTCGGCGAACTTCAACGTCAAGAGAGGATAATTCTTCAATGATTGCATTTCGTTGCCAACCTTTGAATGATTTACGGTCTAAATGTGCAAAGATGGTTCCACCTGGAAATGCAATACGAGTTTTTTTGATAGCTTCATGCAAACTATGTCGCCAAGGGCCAGATGACGAGCCTGGATTCTGGTCATCAAAAATCAATGCATAATTTGCAATTAAGTGACCGAATGGTATGCCACTACGGATTACAACATCCGAATGTCGGGGTGCATAATGGCCTCCTCCAAAACCAACCATAACATCTCCTTCACCAAGCCACTCACCTTCCGCTAAATTATTTGACAGCCCCAGAACCCTCGAGATCACAACCGCCCACAGGCTTGAGGCATCTTTGCGGATCCACTCTGATTTTTTCGAGCCTATCTCTAGGTAGAGGGTAGGTTTAGTTAGAACTGGACCATGGTGAGTTGTTTCTAAACTAACCTCAAATTCATTTGCCATATCTGATTTAGAGACTTCTTCTCTTAGAGCTGAATAAATGGCAGAAAATCGAGGTGAAGGAGGAACTGCTAACCCCTTTTCCCCCCCAGCAAATCCAACTTCTCCGTGAGGCACTTCACCTGGTACACCTATTGCATGAACGGTAAGTGAAGGGATTCCGCTCTTTGCCGCGTGACGAGAGAGGACTAGGACTTCGTCGACATGCACAGCAGTTTCTTTTTCATGAATTAAATCGATACCATCAGCATGAATATGTAACTTTTCGATTAGAAGAAGATGAACTGGGCGAAAAGAATGTCGCATCAACAATCCATGCTGCAAATTTTCTGGGACCTCCCAGTCTCCAAGCTCTACAACCGCTTCATGGAGATTTACCGAGGCGTTATCTGCTCGAGAGGCTAGCAGAAGTGTCACCATAGAACATGCTGGAAGCCTGATGACTTCAAACCATCCAATTAGAAACGTAATAACGAGGTTCGTTAGCACCACAGGTTCAAACACAATAGTCGATGAGTCAAGTCGTGGAACGAACCGTCCCCTTCACTCCAACGCGAGTGGATGACTGTGGGGGATATTACATTGTAATCGGAAGCCTTGGAGAATTAGCAAAACTTGACCGAGATGGAACATTGATTGGAGAATCTTCTATTCCATTCGCTTCGACAATTACTCACTCAACTCCATTAGTAGATTATTGGATTGGAATTTGGGTTGAGGCTGAAATGAGATTGGCAAGAATTGCTAGTCTAAAATTAGATGAGTTATGGGGAAATGGTGTTTCGCGTGGTGGCTTGCGGACCTCTCTGGATCCAATGTCTTTACACCCTCAAAACTCAGTATGGTCTCATGCTCTCGAATCAGAACCGACATGCATAACAAGCCTTGGTGATAATTTCTGTTTTGTTTTACGTGGAAAAGGGGTATATCAAATGGATTTGGATGCAAACGAAGTTTGGAGATCCAGTCTGCCAAGCACAATGGACGGAAAACTGCGAGGACTTGAAACAGCAATTTCAATTTCCAAATCAGAAAATTCCCTAAGTATTTGGTACGACAATGGATTGGTCGTAGATATATCCGAAGATTCAGGGGTTGAAATTGATAGGAGAAGCTTAAAAATTCCAGATAGAATTGAAAGGATTTTTCATTCGGGAGAATCCCACCTGTTGGCTCTATCGGGAGGCGGATTTCTAATTTCAGATGGAGATCAGATAATGGATTCTTACTCAACTCCAGGGCCATTATTTGCAGCTATAAGAAGAAATGGAGAGTGGGAATTTACAGGCTGGCGATTCGATGGCCGATTAAGCAATTTAGGCCTTGATATTTCATCCAGAGAAGAACTAGGAGTGGGGTTTGTTGCAGACAAGGTGCTTACGAACGATGGAACGTTGTGCGAATTTGCAGTTACTCATTCTTGACGGTGTAACCGCACTTACCACAGGTTTTACGATCCGAGTGTTGACCGAGGAATACTCCCGGTCCACAGTTTGGACAGGTTTCCGCTCTTACTAACTCGTCACCCTCAATTGTGTATTTCGACCATTTCGCATTTGCGTTTGGGCTATCGGACATCACTCATCGCCTCCCTCTTCTGAATCCGCTTCATCTCCTTCTGCGGTGGACTCCTCTTCAACAGGTTCTGAGGTCGCTGGTTCCTTCTCCTCATTTGGAGAGTGGATTGACTTGTGACGAGTGTGAATGAATTCTGGCTCAAGTGCTGCCGCCTCTGCGTTACCGTAAATTACGGCAATTCCAGTAGTCTGTGGTCGGCCAAATCGGGTGTTCACATTTTTTACGAAGGTCAATTCTTTCTTGGAACCGGGTTCGGCCTTTGCAGCGGCAGCGACCATTTCAGAAAGTTTAGGGGTCGCTCCTTTGGAGTGCTCCCATCGGAAACTAATCTCAACTCGGTTAAGCAATGGATTCTCTTTTCTCTCAATAATTTCCATATTCATTTCCCCCTTAACGGATATTCACCTTCAAAGCATAGGAGCCCGGGTTATCGATGTTCAATCGCTGCGCAACCTCTGAGCGTTTTGGATGCATGATGACTACGTAACCCGACCAATCGGTGGTTACCGGCGCTGAAGGGCAGTGCATGCATTGAGGTGGGTCGCTTTTCTTCTCAGGATCTGGAAGAATCCTGTTGCATTCTCCGCAAGCGAAGGATTTGGGCATCCTCAGTCACCTCTAGTCAACCAATCGAGAGCCCCAAGGCCCACCATCTTGCAATTCAAACCAATTTTACTGGATCTAGGGTCATTTTGGTTGATCGCCTTTGAGACGATCCGAGAACGAACATATGAACCCTCTTCGATATGCTTGCCAGACTGAGAACCTTCGATTCTTCTAATTCCCATGTTTACCTGTACAGGTTCATCGAGTATCTGTGATTTGTGAAGCAACGCCTCAATTGGGCCGATGCGGACGAATGCGCCGTATTCAGACACCTCTGAAACTGCGCCATCTACTACCTCATTCGCTTCCATTGTGAAATGGAGCGCCTTGAAGCGCACTCTCTGATAGATTGCACCATCGCCGTGAATTATCTTTCCACGGCCCACGGTTTCGTGGTCATAGGTTAGCAGTGTGTAATTTTCGTCTTCATCAAATCGTCCCTCAAAAGCTGCGTGGGCTAATTCGTCGATGTGGTCCTCCAACTTGCGTCCCGCTCGGATATATTCCGCAGGGATTCTGATGGTATCCTCCATTGTTACTAGGCTGTACATTCGGTTTCCTCCAATCGCCGGACCGCTCCGAGTTCAGTCGGAGGAAAGGCAGGTTAACCCTCCCGTCCCTCATCGGCTGTGCCTCCAGAGGAGAGGTCCGTGCGATTCGCCGACAAATGACCCTGCTATAAGCGCAACGGAAGAGATTCCGCAATAGAATTACTCTCCGCGAAGTGTAAAGTCCCCTCAGACCGTAGGTCTGAATGAGAGTATACCCCTAACCTTCAAGTGGCTTGGAAAGCGCAAGTTGGATTCTGATGAGTATGCCGAGTTCGAATTCCGAATCCACTGGGAAGCAGAATGCGGTGCTCGCAGTATTCTGTTTGTTACTTCTTTCACTATCCCCCCTGATTGTGATTGATTCGGATTTTGTTAGAAAATTGGACGATTTACAGAAAGATACAGCATTCACCGGAACTGTAGAACCTTGGGTAGATGGAGGACAGCCTTGGCCTCAACCAGGAAGAATAGGTCAAAGGACTTCCGAAGGACCTCCCCATTCCCCAGATGGCGGCGCTGGGACGGAAGCACCCACTAATGCAACCGAATTATCTTCTGTTGTCAACCCCGTAATCAATTGGGAATATGGAACCTATTCGATAGGCACAGATGCACTGGGCACCCCAGTTGCAGATTTCAGCCAACAAATTGTAACCGATGAGGCGGCTATGGAAAGATGTGGGGGCGACTCTCTGTTCATTGTACTAATCCAAACCGAGGTAGTTGGTGGTAACGACCACAGTGTCGTGAAAATTATCGAGGGAGAGGACGCGGATTTGGCGTGGGAAGTAGATCTAGGTGCCACGGAGATTATCAAGGCTTCACCAGTCATTGTTGACCTAGATGACGATGGAATCCAAGAGGTCATCATTGTTTACGACGCTGGTAGCGCCCTACACGTTGATGCTTACTCACCAAGACTTCATTGTTCAGTAACCGGCTGGACACCAGGAGGGTCAAAAAGTGGAGAGTTGCTGTGGAGCTATAGTGACGATTCCTTACTGATTGGAAGTACAAATGGCCCCTACACCTCTTCTTGGTTGGGAGGGCACAGACCTACAACTCAACCTTTGCTCGCCGATCTTGACTTAGATGGAGATGCTGAATTAGTTCTCGCAGCGATCGACGATAACGAAAAACCAGTAGTCGTAGCCCTACCTCTTGGTGCAAACGGAGTGCCTACGCCAATATGGCAATCGACTCTCGAAGACGGAAGTCACCCCTCCGACCCAGCATTCGCTCAAGTTGATGACCAAACTGCCTACGTCTTACTTACTACAACTGATGCCTCTAGCGGAGCAATGTGGGTTTGGAAATTAAATTCTCAATCAGGGGACCAATTATGGTCACTAAGTTTATCCAATTTAGATGGAGATTCGGACGTACCACACATTAGACTCCCTGGCCCGGTGATTGCTAACTTAGATTCGGACTCTACTCCTGAAATGATAATTTCAATACCAACAGACGCAGATGGTTCAAGCAGTGTCGATGGGGCTGAATTTAGAGGGTTGGAGATTGATGATGGAACGGAGATATGGTCTTTTGAGGCAGTAAATGGATACGCCGATGCTCCGCCACTAGCGATAGATACAGATGACGATGATGTAATCGACAGGGTATGCTGGGTAACCTGGTATCAAGAGACTACTGCTAGGCATGGTCATGCAGGCTGTCATGATGTTTCAGGAAATAACCCACAAATTGACTGGTACAATGACTTGGAGCAATCCAGCGGGGCTCCTAACGACGAAATTGCCGTCGCACAGCCAGTCTGGATGGACATCGATGGTAGCGGCGCTGCTGAATTACTAGTTGCGTATGGAAGGACTCTTTGGGCTTGGGATGGAGATACTGGCACTCAAGCGGCAATCAATAACAATTGGAATAATGAGATTGAAGTTGAGCACAGAACCTGGTCTTCACCATCTTTAGCAGATGTTGATGGAGATGCTACTTTAGACATAGTTCTGGGCGATACTGTAATCTCCACGGCTCTAGCCGATGTTAGGCCATTGCTAGATGGGCGTGCAATAGAATTCAATCCAAGCGCACCCAACCCTAACGAAGAAGTTACGATTACAGCCTTCTTTGAAAATGCTGGAACTATCGAAATTGACGAGGCCATAGACGCAATACTATACGCAGACGGTACCGAAATAGCCCGACATCGTGCAGATAGCCTAGATCCGACTGATCCCACGGGGTCTGCCGGGTTCGAATCATTCTCTGTAGAATGGTCGGGCGGACTTGGGGAATATACCTTTGAATTGGTTCTAGACCCATACCAAAACGTTACTCAATCACGTTATGACAACGACGCACAATCCACCAGCTTGGCGATTGTGCCTCCGTATAATGCGACATTTGAGATGCCCACGAATCCTGTTAGAGCCAATCCTGGAGATTCGACAATTGGTCAGCCGACTGTTCGTTCTACTGGCCGACTTGCAGGTGTTTGGAGCATGAGCGTGGATGCAAGTAATCTACCTCAAGGGTGGACTTGGAGTGATGAGACTCCCGGGGGAATCACATCGATAGAGATTGCAGCAGATGGGACTTGGACTCCCTCACTAAGAATTCATGCACCGATAAGTGCGGAAGGGTCAGATGCAGGATATCTGTCACTTAGCCTCACACTTGATGATGATCAGAATGTTAGTGTTAGCGGGGTTTTACCAGTAGAGGCAAACCGTACTCGTGGACTATCAATAAGAGGGCCTTCGGGTACGACTGCAAGTAATGGCTATGGTCTAATTGGGGATTCCGCGAAGGCCTGGTTGATTGTAGAAAACCTTGGGAATGCTGATGAAAATTCAATCTCAATGTTCTGGGACAGTACATCTTGGGATTCTGTTGAAAATAGTCTCGAGCTATACGATGAAAGTGGAAATGAAATTCCTGCATTGACACTGGCTGCTGGGCAACAGAAAATCATCTCTGCAAGACTCAGCGTACCAACAGACGCATCCCTTGGAGATAGCGTTTCTACACCGCTTACAATGTGTGTTGGAATTGGAGAAGATGAAACCTGTCAAACCGTACAATTACAATTCATCGCCACAAGTGTGGTAACCGAAACTGACCACCAACGAAGTATGCCTGAAAATACACTACAATGGAATGTTATTGCCGACCTTCCAGCCTCTTCTGGGGTTTTAGATTGGAAGGTTAGTGACGCGGGAATGGCAATAGATGATTGGATTTGGTCCGGTTCGGGAGCATTATCTATTAGTGGAGACGATATTACCATGCAAGGCATTCCAGGTTCAAGAGTGAGTGGGATTCTATCTGTAGAACTCCCAATAGATGCACCTCCTGCATTCCACTCATTCTCGGACCCCAGTAGTTTAGGCTCGGATTATTCACTTCGATTATCAGTTGAAGTCTTGCAAATTTACCGATCCTCCCTCACTTTGGTATCGCCTACTGAATCACCACATTTAGTAGAAGTAGAGGAGTCTATACCAGCCACGGTTCGATTGTATAATCCAGGAAATGGAGAAGACACCTACATCATGTCCTACTCGGTAATATTGGATGAAAATCTAACAGAGGACCCTGGTATCTTGGTTACGTTTAGTAACTCTAGGGTGAGTCTTAGTTCCGGAAGTTTGAGAACTCTACCTGTAGAGATAATCTTGCCAGATACAACACCTGCAAGAAATCCAGTCAATATCGAAATATTCATGACTTCTGAAGGTAATTCGACAATATCAGATTCAGTGATTATCACCCTTGAAGCGAGGCAAGATCATCGTTGGGATATTGAATTGCGTTCATCACTGGGTAATGTTGAGGAAAATACTTTTGAAATTAATCCAGGTGACTCCTTCATTGTAGAAATAAATGCAACAAATATAGGAAACCTAGACGATGACATTTCTGCTTCTGGCCTAGGTGTACTAAATCTTCAAGGTGCTGACTCAAATACGGATTGGCAAATCATTGGAGATATTGCATCTGCAATTCCAGTTAACAGTTCTACCACACTGTATTTGGTGGTAGAAGTCCCATTAGAGGCTTGGAATGGAACGACCTACCAAGTTAGTGGTTCCATAGTTGCCTTTGATGTCGAAGTTTACACCTTTACATTCACAATAGAAGTTTCTCATGTCGCAGGTTGGAATGCTATAGCATCAGATGCAGATTTGGAAATTGACCCCTCTGGTTCCATCGTTTCCCTAACCATTGTTCAGGAAGGAAATTCTCCCACACGCCCATACGTAAGTGTCCAAGTAGATGGTGAAATTGGATGGGAAGTCCAAACACCCGATGAATTACCAATCCTAGACCCGGGGAGTACCGCAACCCTAGACTTACAAATCACACCTCCTTCCACTGCTAGACATGGACGAACTGTGGAATTACTAGTTAAATTAAGGGAAGGAGATGGGAGTAGCGAGGCTACGGTTACACTACCACTAAGGGTAGCTATTATTCATCAATTCAGTCTACAAGGGAGTGGAAATTGGATTGTTTCTGACGAGGGGGGTTTCCCTCATGCTGAATTACAAAATCAAGGTAATGCCCCAACGACAATTTCGCTGGAAGTTCTTAGCTTACCTCAAGGTTGGCAAGTTTCAGGCCTGACTCAGATAGTAATAGGTGTTGGTGAAATTACGGGAATCCCCCTAGAGGTTATTCCATCCTCTGATTGGGATGGCGCGTCTAGAACAATTAGAATTTTAGCACAAGATGAAGTTGGCAATCAGAGGGAAATATCTCTTGATACGCAATACGAAGATCATTCATGGGCGTCTTCACCAGTGATTGTTTCGATGCAAGGAGACAGTATTCTGCTAGACATTCACGGGACTTCGCCTAATTCCTTGGTCGTCGATGATGTTCAGTCAAGTTTGCAGTGGGATGTGCAAGGAGGTTGGGTATGGCAAGCGAATTTAGGCGCTACTGGAACTGGACTTACTGTAGATTCAGACACGATTCTAACATACACAGCATATGTCCTCGAACCAGCCCTTCGGTATGCTACCTGTTCAATAACAGGGACTGCAGTTTCCGTAAGTGCAGAATGTACCGTTGCAAATGGCACCGAACCATTCAGCTATGCTGTAATTCTAATCGACGACCAGGGTAAATTGTTAGACTCATTCGAAGGAGATTTGGGGGCAAACATGACTTCCGGTCAAGTCAACCTAAGCGCTACGTCATGGAATCCTCAACCTGGAATGCGGAGTCTGATTATTCGGTTATTAGATGAAAGGGGAATTGTCATTGCTTCTGATGAGAATGCATTTGAAATTCGTAGAAATGATTGGAACATTGGCTTGGTTGGGCTTGAGCTTGAAGGAGAAGGAGAATCACAGAAAATTAAGGTATTGACTAAGAGAGAATACCACCACCTATTAACCGATGCTGATTGTAGTATTTTGGTAATAGCCGGTAGCCATAGTGCAACCCATGAGATAGATTTCTCGAAGACTTATCCACCGGAACCAAAGTTGGATCGACCCTCGCTAGATGATGCACCAGATGGGACGGAAATTATTGTCACAGTGCAATGCTACTTCCCTTGGGATATTGATTCGGACCCTAGCGACAATGAAGCAAAATTGATTCTTACCGGCGGATCAGTAAATAACGAATCAGGCTTTGAATGGGGTACGGCAATAGGTTCGGCTGTTCTTGTAATAGCATTAGCCCTCACCTTGACATGGATTCTCTACAACCAAAGAGAAAGGAAGAAATTGCTAGATATGACCGAATCAATCCTTAGCAAGAAAAAACAAGAATCAAGTCTTCCACAACCCCCTCCTCCTTCTGAAAAAACACCTCAAGATAATATCCAGGAAAAATTAGTGAAGGAAGTTGAAGCAGATAGTAGCCAATCGGTCGAAGATGTTCCGGAAGTTATTGAAGAAAAATTGAACGACTTCGAGAGCAGGTTGAAGCGCTTGACCGGCGACGACTAACCAAGGTGCTAGTAACATGAACCGCTACATTCCACCTAGTCCATTCCACACTTTCGAGCCTTTGCAACATGACCCCCTTGATTTGATACCGTCAATACAATCATCCCAAGGTGGCGACCATTCAGAAATAAAATCTCTAGAGGGAGTTCCACCCTCAATTCTTGAATTAGAAGAAGGAGAAAATCCACCTATGGATCCTGCAATGATGTTATTCCTGTGTTCAGTTGCGTGGAAAGAAGATAACGGAATGCCAGAACCTCTAGACAGAGGGATAAGTAGAGATAGGATTGGAAGATTTCCGATTGAAGGAGGTAATGCGATAGAGTATTTACTTAATCATACAATTGAAAAGAACGATGATGGCCTTCATGATTTACTGGCAAAATTAACTCTTGGGCTTGATGAAGAGTTCCTGGGAGAAAGTGGGTTTTCGTCAGGCAAGGGTGGTTTGCAATTATGCGGCTGGCTGGATATGAAAGACGTAACTAATCTCCGTCGAGCAATCCGAAAGGGAAAATGGGCAGTTAATCCCAGTGAACCAATAGATGGCGGAGTTGCCGATGCTTTCAGACACCTGACCATAATTTTACGTGGAGCAGAGAAAAGGCGTTGTGGGATTTTAATGAGGAAACACAACTGAATAAACCAATCTCAGAATGACTGACCGGTCAATCTCTCGTACATATCAGCATACAGCATAGCTGTTTGATCGATTATTTCTTGAGGTAAGGCTGGAATTGGTGGTTCTTCGTTTCCTGCCTTTCTAGCCTCATAAAGCTCAGAGTGGTGTCCCGTCTCAAGATAATGCCCTCTGACAAATTCTTTTGATAGTTGTACGATCTCTCCCTGCCCATAGGCTTCAGCATCCCACCATCTATCCTCATCTAGAGTTCCAAATGAGTCTACCAAAACGGGAACTCTACCTTCCCCTAAGGCGAATTCTTTCTTACCATCGACATGGATTAACCCCCGCTTTGCGGCTTCGGTTTCAATTATTTCATCGACTTTGATTACAATATCTAGTATCGACTCAAATTCCTCATCGGTTAAATTGGAAATTTTCAAGGCTTCCGCTCTATCTAGTAACCGATCGAATTTTTCAAACTTAGTTGAAACCTCAAGGTAGGGCTTTGGTAATTTCACTCCTTCTTGTAGTTGAGTTCCTGGTTCAAAGCCAAACTCTTCGGCTGGAGCGTCACCCCTTGCATATCGTCTCCAACCACTACCTGCAAGATAGTGACGGCAAATCACCTCTAAAGGAACGAAGACATTTTCTTGATCCCTTGAAATCGCACCCGGCTCACGAATTACATCGAACCTACGGGCTAAAACTCTGTCAGGTGCATTCATCTCGATTACATGGGTGTCACAAATTTCCGCTTCCTCGACGAGTTTGAACCAATGGCAAGATGTCCGGTTTAGTGACTCACCTTTTCGAGGAATAAGACTGGGGATAATTTGATCAAAGACACTAATTTGGTCTGTATACCTAAATTCAATAATATCTGGATTGTCCGTACTCCAAACTTGCTTCACCTTACCATGGTAAATCATCTCGCCCATATGGAGATGGGCCTTGAAAGACAACCATGAACATTACGAATAGAAATACTCCAATTTATTCAAGACACTAGATGAATAACACAATGTGATACGGGTCGATTCTATATTCTAACTTCTTCGTGCTCAATTTGTGAATAGTGCCTCTCCGGGTATCGAGAGAATTTTCTCTTGGTCATCAATAGACTCTAAGTCTAGGGTTGTGATTCTAGTATCTGTATTGTTAATCTGCTCGATTCCTCATTCAAGCGGACAAGAAACAATTACAGGATGGAATGAGGCTGAAAGTTGGACTGACTACGATCTAAATGCAGCGGTCATTCATGGAGAAATAATCTGGGTATTCGGAGATTCTGGAATCGTTAGATTGAGCGAAGATTCTGGCGCTACATGGCAAAATCATACTAATTTAGGAGATGCTAATCTAATCTCAGCAGACTCGTACGAGAACTCTATGGCTGTAATTTCTTCTGAGGGGATAATCTACATGAAAGACGACTTCGAATCTGAATGGATTACAATCGACTCTAGCCAAACGGGAATGAAGAGTGTCGCATTAACAGGAGCACAATCTCTGGTAATTGTAGGAAATCAAGGAGC
>Ga0208277_1001614_pt1 | contig 13066 bp, 13 predicted proteins | sample ETNtaG_5_FD_185782 | JGI IMG/M metagenome (GOLD analysis project Ga0208277, IMG submission 185782) | Marine microbial and viral communities from oxygen minimum zone, Eastern Pacific Ocean - ETNP201406SV205 (SPAdes) (version 2) | ecosystem: Environmental > Aquatic > Marine > Oceanic ...
ACGGTGCTTCCCATCCTGACGAAGAGTGTAGTCTCTTTCTTTTTGGTGCCGATCCATATCCTGAGATGACTGAGGGGGATTCAGGTACATTCTACAAAGGAACACAGATATTCTATGTCCCTATGGGCTTTGAGTCTTGGTTGCCTACTCAGACAGATGAGCAACAAAATAGTAGTCGGGAAATTATTCGTTGGGGTGGTTATTCTCCAGAACCTGAGACTACATGTGGAGGTTCAATTTTTAATCACGATAATGTGTTCCATATTCATCCAATTACTGGACAGAAATTATTGTATGTGTCATATTGGGGCGCAGGGCTTCGCATTGTAGATGTCACAAACCCTCCTTTAATCCCTGACCCTGAGGGTGTATCTTGGCCACAAGACGACGAAGTAGGACGATGGCTAGGTTGCTCGACAGCTGATGATGGTTGGTACGGCCCAGATGGTGGAGGCCATGCAGGAATGAGTGCAAATGAGTGGCTTGATCAGAATCTTGGTAACGATAATATTCACTATGCAGTTCCTTATGACCACCTTATCTGCAAAGATGTTTCACAGTATGTGGATCAGTCTCAATGGCCAACAGAGTGTGGAACCGGGCCAGATGATTCAGTATATGGCATCAATTGGCGCCATTATACCATCATAGCGCCAGAGTATGGGTCAAATACCAATCATACTGGTTTCGTTTGGACGATAGATACTACTGATCCTGCCAAACCCTTTCTAGTCAGTAAGTGGAAATTACCTGGCCAGAGCATTCTGCCAGATGGAACTGTCCATGACAACCACTACATTCCAGGTGGCTACATTTTCAGCCCACATAACGGAGATACTGGCACGAATGGTCACGTTTATTGGACACATTACCATGCAGGTAACTGGTTGACAGATCACAGTGGAATCTGGGATAGTATCGTTTGGAAGGATGGAACTCCTTCTCCTGATCTTGGTTGGCAAGGAATTGAGACTCTAGGTGAGACTGAAACTCTAGGATATTATCTTCCTGCAGGGCCGGAATGGATTGCAGATCCTACTAGTGAACTTGGTTACGATATGGCCGACTGTTGGGCTTCTTGTATGATTCCATTCGATTGGGGCCTTCAGTATGACCCTCGAGGATTTTTGTTCATTTCTGAGATGGTTAGTGGAGTGTATGTCGTTCAGTTCGATGAAGATAAAGATCCACGTTTCGATTATCCTCCACTTTGGACACCTCTTGAGGAGTGATTTTACATATGCGCGTGGCGCTTATTCTTGTATTACTGATTGCACTCACACCGATGGCGGTGTCTGCTCACGGTGCAGATAAGTTTAGCGTCATTGTTCGTGGGGTTCGGATGGATCCAGACACTGTTCAGATGGTTCAGAACGATACAGTGGAATTCCTAAGTGTTAACAATTCAAATCGTTCAGTACGCATGGATTTTAACGGTGATGGAGATTATAACGACTCATATGATTTCAACTGCGAATTACCAAGTGGTGCAATGTGTTCTCTAGAGATGAATGTCACAAATTATACTGGTAACCTATATATTTTTGAGATTCTAGAAGATGACGGAAATCTAGCATTTACTTTGAATCTTACATTGATTAATGATACCCATAATCCCAATTCTTCGGTTGTGCCTAGTGGGGGATATTCCTTTGGAAATGTAACTCAAGATGTGGATGGTGACGGAATTCTAGATAATGTGGATAGGTGTGTAAATACCGAGCCTGGTGTAGAAGTTTTGCCATTAGGTGAAGATTTCCAAGGTTGTGATGCGGATTCAAATAATTCGTCTTTCCAATCCATTCTGGGTGTACTATTCATTGCCTTGATTGGTGTTTGGATATTCATTAGGGTCCGGAAGGAGGGGTAAAATGCGTAGATTTTCAATCCTAATTCTTGCCCTTTCTATGGTTTCAAGTGGATGTCTAGGGTGGGCAGAATCTGGTCCTGAATTTTATGGTGATGTGTTGTCTGATTCCTCAGTTCCTGTTTTCGAATTACAATCTCATGATGGAACTATGTTCAACAGTAGTGTTTTGGAAGGAAAAGTTGTCATTGTTGTCTTTGTCTATACTAGATGTCCTGACATTTGTCCCGTTACTAGTCAAAATGTAGCATATGTGTATGAAAATTTAGGTGAAAGAAAAGAGGAGGTTGAAGTTGTATCAATCACAGTTGATCCATGGGCGGATGATTATCCAACTCTGAATCAATATGTTATTGATCAGAATTTGTCTTGGCCTCATCTAACTGGCCCTGTTGAACAAATGGAACCTGTATGGTCTGCTTTTGGTGTTGGTTTAACCACTTATTCTGATGATTCTGATGGAGATGGAGTAGTTGACGGATTTGACACCTGTCCTGATACTCCACCAGGTGAATCTCTTGATCATCATGGTTGTGGATTGGACACCCAAGGTGGAGAGCAAGATAATGCTACAGCTGATTCTAACACTTCTGGTAGGCATGCACTCCCAGGATATTGGGTAGATCATATGACAGGAACAATTCTCATTGACAGGAATATGCAACAACGTGTGTTTTGGGGAGATATTGATTGGAATCCTGACTTTGTAATTGATGACATCGATGTACTTCTTGCAGAATAACATGGAATCAATGGATTTATATCACCAATTATTGACGGAAAAATATGAACAAGGCAGTAGCATTTTTGGTTGTTTTGACCTTTACTTTATCTGGGTGTGTTGCCGAAGATACAGAATTGATGAAATTCAATGGAACAGAATATCGTGACCCTGTTCCTGTTCCTGATTTTGTACTCACGGACCAGGATGGGAATAATGTCAGCCTTTCTGATTATCGGGGTAAGGTGGTAGTTGTTGCTTTTATTTTCACTAGTTGTCCTGATGTTTGTCCAGCTATTGAACACACTCTGAATTATGTCGATTATTTGTTACCTGATCATGGAATTGAAAATGATGTTGTATTTCTTTCCATTACAATAGATCCTGCTAGAGATACAGTTGAAACTCTCAAAAATTATACTTCTGCAAATAGTTTTGATTGGCCACATCTTACCTCTTCAAATCCTGATGATTTAGTACAAATATGGAGTGATTGGAATGTGGTTGTAGATAATGACCATGTTTATGCGAATCACTCTAGTCACGATCATGGTTCCCATGATAGTGACAATGAATCTGCAAATGAAACAGATGATGATGGCCATGATGATCATTCAGGTCATGGAAATCATTCAAGTGATTCTGGCCAAGAAGAAACAGCAGAAGTAGATACAGAATATAGTGTAGGACATTCTACAGTTACATTTATTCTTGACCAAGATGGAAACAAAAGGGTAGCATGGTCCGGATATGATTGGGATGCAGAAATGTTCCTAGAAGATTTGGTTACCATGGCCTATGGATCGAATCAAGATGATGATGATCATTCTGCGCACGCTCATCATTAGATTTCGATTGGATAAATTCTTGCTCATTTCCTGGATTTAATGATGAGGAATATAGGACAAATCGCACTGTGAGGAATGCTACGATAGAAGAAGCCACTAGAAGTGGCCCTACGAAACTAGATATTCCATACCACATAATTAGAATACCAATCATTGATCCGTATGCTATAATTTGGCAAACAACTGATAGGTTTCCAATTCGTTGCAAATCCGCTTTGAGCAATTTTTCTTCGTTTTCTCTTGCAAACAAATGCAATGCACAATAAACGATTTGAAATGGCATTGTGGATGCCAAAATTCCTAGGCCTAATTCACGTTGAAACGAGTGGTCTTTGTTTGCTTCAAGGCTATGCACCAATAGGATTGCCGTACATGTTCCTAACAAAGCCCCCATAATGGTCCAGCGTCGATCTGAGAAAACATCTCTGACCTCTTGAACTGAAACAATGTCTGGGTCAACTTGCTTGTTCACAGTCGCCATCCATGATGTTCCTGTCATGAAGGCTTCGTTATAGTTGGAGATTAGACCTCGTTTCTCAATTATATGATTGGCATCGAGCGTAACTTCTGGAGGTCAGGAAGATAAAGTTCTCTTATGTCATCCATCCCCAAAACCAACATAGCTAATCTTTCAAGTCCCATTCCCCATGCACAAACTGGCCATTCAGTCCCAAGTGGTTCAGTTACTTCGGGTCGGAAAATTCCAGCCCCGCCTAGTTCTAACCACATTCCTCTCCATTTAACTTCAATTTCCAATGAAGGCTCAGTATATGGGAAATACGCTGGCCTTACACGAACATCTGGATAACCCATCTTTGCATAGAATGTCTTCAATGTAGTTACAAGCATTGGTAGGCTTGCTTCAGGTTCGTGAATAATACCTTCAATCTGATGAAATTCAGGTAAGTGTGATTTATCAATTGCTTCTTGGCGAAATACACGTCCTATTCCGAAAACTCTGCATGGTTGATCTGGGTTTTCAGCTAAATGGTGTACAGTGTTGACAGTCGTATGTGTGCGTAATAATCCCTTTTGAGCCTCCATTCGATCAAAAGATCCCCCCCATCCTGTACTACCTGTATCACCTCCATTTTCATGTACATCTGCCCATAAGTTGAGCCATTTTTCATCAATGGGCATTGATTCAGGATTATCTAGGTAGAATGTATCTTGCATTGCTCTTGCAGGATGAGTCTGGGGGATAAATAGTGAATCCATGTTCCATCCAGCGGTTCTAACGAAATCGCCTTCAATTTCTGAGAATCCCATTTCTAGGAATATTGCCCGAATTCTCTGAATTAGTGATTGCATGGGATGAGGGCGCCCCCCCGCAGGAGTAGGAGCCGGAAGATTCACATCATATCTTTTGAATTCAGAATTTTTCCATTCATCTGTCTGCAACATCTCAGGAGTAAGATCTACAATTAATTGAGATTCATCAAGGGATGAAACATCCGAATTCATACCTTTTGGTGTCAATTTCCATGTTCTAGATACACTATCTACAATTTCGATAATGTTTTTTCGAATTTTGAATGCAGAAATCATTTCTTCGTCTAGTTTTTGAGCGTCTATTCCACCGTCGGATAATTTAGAAATAAATGACTGTCTTTCTGAAATTATTCTTTGAATCGACTTGGAATCTTCAGGTATAATTAGAGTTCCTTTACTGATTTCTACTCCCAATTTTTTCAACAATCCAATTCCAGGCCCTGATTCAGATTTCTCAAAATTTGAACTTAATTCACGCATTGTCCTTTGAGAAGAATCTCTTTCCAATAGCCATTCAAAAAGTCTCGATTCCAGTAATCCATGTTCTACAGCCTTTCTTCCTTCAGTTCCTAGTGAAATATGTCTGGATGGTATTTCATTAATTTCCAATAGTCCTGCTTCTTCAAGTCCTAACCCTGCACCTGCTACATGTGCTTGATCCTTCCATTCACAGGCCTCCAATAAATCAGATAATTTCCAGACTGAATCTGGATCATCTAACATGGCTTTGAGCATTCTCCGCTCGTTGTTCCCTAGGTCTGCCATTACCATTGGGACAATCGTATATGTATTGACGCCTTCGATTGAATTCATTCTTCTTCCCAAAGTTGTATTCCACAGTGCGGGCATTCCCAACTCTTTGGTTTCCCGCCTTCAACCCATTCTACCTTTCCACATGAACCACATTTTATTGTTGATTTAATCGGTGGATCAAGAAGTGTATCAACTCTATACATTACTCTCCCTGCTTCCCTCATTGGTCCTTCATCCGGTTCCCAAGCTCGCATTTCATCGACATTCACGCGTTCTTCAGGGTCCTTTCTTATTCCAATAATTAACAAAAGCAAACCACATAATCCTAGAGGAAATGAAATCGTTACTCCTAATGCATCTGGGATTGCAATTGATATGGATGCACCCAATACAATACAAATCCATCCACTAAGTAGAAAGTTTGTTTTTTCGAATTGGACCACGCTTAGTCCTCCGAACGGCCTAATGATCTCCATGCATCTGCTATTGCTTCACCTGCACGGGCTGCCTTATTGGTTGGAAGTGAGCACACTCCAATTCTAACGCCTTTAGATAATGGCACCACATACACGCCTCTTTCAGCTATTGCTTCACATAATTCTACTGGGTTTGGGTCAGAAATATGGGCGAAATATCCGTCATGGCTTGGATCAAAAGGCAATCCCTTGCCTGCATCTAAAAGCAATCTTCTTCTTTGGACTAACATTTCTGATAATCCACCTCTTATGGCATCCCAAGAGGGCTCCAGTTCTCCTGAATTATGAATTGTTGAAACCATTGCTTGAGGCATTCTTGGGGAACCAGACCATGTTCCTCTACCGGTATGAACTAGCATTGGAACCATTCGATCTACAAATTCTCTACTCGGGTGAGCCATTACCAATGCACCGCATCTTAACCCATAGATTGTATGGCTTTTAGATGCGGAAAAAGCCCAACAAAGAAGAAGATTAGATGGCCAATCATCTATGAATTCGATTACTGTATCTGTCCACCCATGTGGCTCGTTTGCATAAAGAGCATATGCAGTATCCAATAAGAGTGTGAAACCGGCTTCAGGATTTTGTTTTGCTGCATCTACGAAACATGTGAGGACCTCAGCTCTTTCTTGTGCATTCAAACTCATTCCAGTCGGATTATGTGCTGGGTCATTTAGCCATGCAAGAATCCGTCCTTGAGATGACACAAGACTCTTAATTCGATCTGATAGTATTGTTCGATCTACTACTGAATTGTCGTTAGATGATTCACTAACTAATGGCCAATCAACTAAATTTAACCCACATTCTTCTGCAATTGTTTTGTATGGCCCCCAGTATGTACTTCGAACAAGTATTGAATCTGAACTTGAGAGTAGATTTCTAGCACTCAAGTATAGTGCTCCACATCCTCCTGGAGATGCGACTGCTTCTGTCTCCAAACCTAAGTTTCGTAATTGTTGTAATTTTGGACCAATGGCTAGTTTTTGTGCTGTTTCACGGAATTCAGGGAGACCAGGAAGTGGTGAATATGCTCCTTTGTCAACATCTGTAAGTTCATTTAGGACTTGACCAACTATTGGATTAAGGATTAATTCTCCGTCATCATCTAGTAATGCTCCTATTGTTCCGTTTACAACATCCTCTCCGCGTGATTTTGCTGCTTGATATCGAGCAAGCCATGCATAGATGACATCATTCCCACCTTTTGCCATAGCATGCGGAGGAAGTAAGATTTGGGCAATCTCCGAATCTCCCTCCATGTCCTTACATATCGCCTCGGTTTTTGAATATGGTTCCAAGGAATTCAAGAGGGATTGATGAGTCGGAGGCACGCGCCTGCGTGGCCAAGTGGTAAGGCACCTGATTTGTAATCAGGCGATCGGGGGTTCGAATCCCTCCGCAGGCTCCAACAATCACCAACATTATCCGAGTGATATACTTGGGAGTTTTATGGGCGCACAAATCATTGACGGCAAAGCCTGTGCTACATCCATTGAATCCTCTCTAATTCCTAGGGTGAAGGATTTGATTGGTAAGGGTATTCACCCGCATCTTGCAGTTGTAATTGTTGGAGATGACCCCGCAAGTCATGTGTATGTGCGTGCAAAGGAAAGAGCCTGTGAAAGGTTGGGGATTAAGAGTACAAAAGTTCAACTTTCAAGTGATGTGGATTTTCAAAATGTAATCGAACAGGTCAAAAAATTAAACAATGATCCGACAATTCATGGTATCTTAGTGCAATCTCCCTTACCTAATGGTATGGATGAAGTAGCCATCACAGATTTAATTAGTCCATCAAAAGATGTTGATGGATTTCATGCTTCTAATCTTGGAAGATTAGTACAGGGTGATACTTCTGGTTTGCTACCATGTACTCCTGCAGGGGTTATGAAAATGTTAGAATGGGCAGATGTGTCTTTATCTGGAAAAAAAGCTATTGTCATAGGGCGCTCAAGAATTGTTGGGATGCCTCAGGCATTATTGTTGTCTCAAAAGGGAGCTGATGCCACAGTGACTATTGTCCATTCTAGGACAAAAAATCCTGAAGAAATTTGTAGGGGGGCTGATGTTTTGATAGCAGCTGTCGGAGTTCCTGAAATGGTGACCTCATCGTGGATTAAACCTGGAGCCGTAGTTATTGATGTCGGAGTAAATCGTGTTGATGATGATTCTAAGGAGAGAGGGTACCGTCTTGCAGGTGATGTTCATGGAGATGTTTCAGAAGTTGCATCTGCTATATCCCCAGTTCCAGGAGGAGTTGGACCAATGACTATTGCAATGTTAATGTACAATACTGTTAGAGCAGCAGAATCCCAAAATCAGTAATCAACGCCCACACGGCCCGTAATTACAGGCATCCTCACAGTCTTCACATACCCATTCAAATCCACACCCATTGCACCTATACCCACATTCTGGACAACAAGGTTGCCCACCTGGAGCACATAAACAGAATAGAAATCGACCAGGGTATCTTTCGGTCTCATCAGGTTCTCCACATTGATGGCATCTGTACATGATTTGAATTATATCTGACGGTAATTAAATCAATGGGAATCATCATTAGTGTCCACCTAACAAATAGATTTGATATCATGGTTGAGTCTAGAACGGTTTCTCCCGAGACCCTTTTGGAAATTCGTACTAATGATGGAGATATTCATGATTTGTTAATTTGGCTAGAGTCTTTTGATGGAAGGCCTGGTCTTGAAGAATTAGGAAAAAGATTAGAATCATTGGATGTAGATATCGAATCTCTACGAAATGCTATACAATCTACTCCTGAGGATTATTGCCGGAATACTTTACTTCGTACCGATCATTTTGAAATTGTAGCAATAATATGGCGCCCCGGTCAAAACACTCCTATACACGATCATTTAGGTTCAGATTGTGCCTTTCTCATTCTTGAAGGTGAATCAACTGAAACAATATATGAATTAAATGAAAATGGATTGGCAGTTCCAGTCAGTAAACGTATCTATAGACCTGGAGAGGTGTGTGCAGCTGATGAGCCTGATATCCATCGAGTGTCAAATGATGCAGAAGTTGAATTGATTAATTTGCATGTTTACACTCCTCCTCTTCATGCTTTCAACATTTACCAATCTTAACCGGATTACTTCTTGCGCCATATTGAGTAAGTAGATGCATATTCATCATTATCGGATTGTTCTAATTTTTCAATCACTTCTTCAATCCATTCAGATTTATCCCATTCAGGCATCATTACATCCCCTTTAACTTCAGCATGAATAGTAGTAAGATGAATTTCTTCTACTCTATCGAACAATGCTGAGTAAGTACCAGCACCTCCAATAATCCATGCTTCTTCGCATCCTTCAGCAAATGCAATTTCCATTGCTTGTCCTGGATAAAAAGCAGTTTCGGCTCCATCTTTCTCCCAACCAATCTGCTTTGTTAATACGATATTTATTCTATCTTGTAGGGGTGTATGGGCATCAGGCAATGAATCCCAAGTTTTTCTGCCCATAATCACAGCATTTGTTTCTCCTCCATTGCCTATACTAAGTTGTTTGAATCGAATCATGTCACTTTTTATTCTCCAAGGGAGATCCCCATTAACTCCAATGAATCCATTTTCACTTACAGCAGCGATAAGACATGTTCGCATGAACCTGTTAGGAATCAATGGTTGAATAACGCTGTGCTGATATAGCAGTATTAGACACTAATTGGGGCCTTAATATGTGGATGATGATTGTAATCCTGGATTGAAATATCTTCAAATGTGAAATTATCTATATTTTTACATTCAGGATTAAGAAGAAGTGTAGGCCATTCCAATGGAGTTCGAGAAATTTGTTCTCTTGCTTGATCTAGATGATTTAGGTAAAGGTGGGCATCGCCAATAGTGTGTACGAAATCTCCTGGTTTTAGGCCAGTAACTTGTGCAATCATGCAACATAATAGTGAATAAGATGAGATATTGAAGGGCACGCCTAAGAATACATCTGCAGACCTTTGATACAAATGAAGTGATAATTCTCCATTAGCGACATAGAACTGGAAAAAGGCGTGGCAAGGCATTAGGGCCATCTCGTCAAGTTCACCAACATTCCAAGCACTGACAATAATTCTCCTACTTCCTGGATTTGTTTTAATCATCTCAATAGCATTTTGCAATTGATCAATGATTCTTCCGTCATTAGCTTCCCATTTCCTCCATTGTTTTCCATAAACGGGTCCTAAATCTCCGTTTTCGTCAGCCCATTCATTCCAGATTCTTACTTTATTCTCTTGAAGATATTTTACATTTGTATCTCCACTAATGAACCATAATAGTTCATGAATAACGGATGGCCAATGTACTTTTTTTGTGGTAACTGCAGGAAATTTTCTTCGAAGGTCAAAGCGCATTTGGTGTCCAAAAACAGAAAGAGTCCCAGTGCCTGTTCGGTCTTCTCTTTCAATACCCTCTAGTAGGATACGTCGCATCAGTTGTTGGTACTCTTCCATGTGACCGGGTATTTGCTGTGAAGGGTAGGCCTTTGAAAGATGCGGATGAATTCATGGTGCTCCAAGTGCGGATAGACTACCCATTATTTGATCAGTAAATCTTCGATAAAGTGTTGCCATTTGTTGATCGCGTACTTCTTTATCTGAGTCTACAATTTCTTGTAACTCTGATTCTGATAAAGATCCACCTTGTGGGTGGTGTATCCATTCTCTCCATGTTACTCCTTCGCCAACAGACATAGTTAGTGGAGTAGTTATTCTAAACATCTTAGAACCGGGTTTAAGCATTTTATGAGTATCCAATATTGCTACAGGATGAATTGGTACGTCTGGGAATGTAACTGCAAGTCGTGCAACTCCTGTTTTTCCTTTCTGCATAAATGGTGCTTCTGTCCTCCTTGATCGGGTGCCTTCAGGAAAGATTCCCATTGCTTGTCCCGTTCGTAAAACTTCAGTTGCTTGAATTAAAGCATCCTTTCCTCCTGTTTCTCTGTCAGTTTCAATTTGGCCAGTAGTATTCATGACAAATTTTGTGAAAGCTTGGTCATAATGTTCCTTTTTTGACAGAAATCTAACCGTTCTTCTTGAACCAACTATCAATAAGATTGGATCAACATGCGCTAAATGATTTCCAGCAAGAATAACAGGTCCTTTTTTTGGGATTCGTTCAACCCCTCTTGTACGAATTTTAAATATCGAACGGAAAATAACAGGTCCAATCTTCAGAAGTAACGAGTAAATGGGTGTAGATGCTAGTGGTTTCGCTTCACCTTGAATGCCTGAAACAGCACCTAAAGCGTCAACAGCACTAGTTCCCATGACTTTACTCGCTTATCACTTGTTCTTGATGATTACTCGTTGAATTAGCAGAGAGTCCATGAATTACCGATTTTTCGGAGCATCATGGGTCGATGGAATCTTGTCTTAATTGCAGTTGCTTTGATTCTTTCATTGCCGCATATAAATGCAGAATTATCTGATTATCCTCATGATGATGATGGCTGGCTTACTCGTTTAGCAGGTCCTGAAAGACTAGCATTGGGCGATGAATTTGGATGTCATGGAATGCCTGATGTGAGTATTTTGGACGATCAAAAGAGTGTTGATGCATGTATATCTTATGTCAATGGTTTGATTTCTGCTTCACGATGGGGGAACAATACACTTACGTTTGGATTACCTACTGATTCATCTCAACATTCTAACTCTGAAGAATTGGCGAATTCTCTAACAGCATCTGGTATTCATGCAGTGGATAATACAGACTTTGCAGATAATTTCTCCAATTTGTTTTCCTTTGAAGTTAATGCTGGGTCACTTGAGAAGAATGTAGCTAGCATCGAATCCATTGAAACCGCTTCCCAAGAAAATGGAATTGTGATTATGTCTTGGATCGCTGAGATGGATGATTTGAATGTCCGGCGAGATCGTGATGTAGTTACTTGGGTTGAAGACCAACCGTTTTGGTTTACTACTCCTGGAGAAATTATTTCTAGCCAAACACCTGCTGATATCTCATCATACAACAATTCTTCATCTATTGTCACAGTTCAACAGCCTCCAGTCCAATCTGGATTCTGGGCGACACCTGGAAATTCTTTGATTTCAACCTCTGGAATTGATGGAAACAGTTTATCTGTTCTTTCAGTTAAGTATTCCAATGGAACAGAATTACATCAGTTGAATTCTACAAATCGTGATTTACAGGAGGGGTGGCGTTTTGATAATGGTTCGTTGCATTTGTCATTACTACCAAACACAGTCGCATTAATTGAATATGATTCTAATCATTCAATTTCATCGGTTCTTTCTACCAAAGATACATTCAATGGAATGATACCTTTCATTGTTTACGGACATCATGTTGTAGATCTCTTTGAATGGTCATCTGGGTTCAAGGATTCTCCAATTCGATTTACTTGGTTGATTGAACCTCGGCCAGTTACTCAGATGGACTGGATATTGCCTATTGTGGCAGGTCTTGTAGGTATTCTAACTGTCATTCAGATGAGGCGTCTCATTCGAACTGACGACCCTACTTTGGAATTACATCGTAATTTGTTTGAATCCGAATAATTAATTTCTTTTTTCTTTTAATTTAATGTCATGTTTAGTGTATTCTTCTAAACATAATTTTAGCAAATCATTTCCAATAATTTCTGGTGGGTAAATGCCAATTATTGTTTGTTCTAGTAGTAGGAATTTGACTACTGCACAAGTGATTGCTCCTGTAGTTCTAGCCATTGATGACCCATTTGTATCTCCCTCATCGTCTAATATCCATGTTGTACTACCGTTGCCTTTCGCGTAAACTTCCATCCAAGTAAATTCAGATCTTTTTGGGTCCCAAGACCATGCATCTACTAATTCTTCTTCAGTTAATTCTTCTTTTTTCTGAAGATAAAGGTCGATGTGATTTGGCCATCTTACTGTGGCTTCAACTAATTCTTCTGCATCGATTGTACGTAATACTGACCTCAACCCATCCGTCAGAAAAGCCTCCATCTCACCTCTTCCCTCGACGTTAAATTTAGTTCGTTCAGATAGTGCTGCCAATGTCAAAATCTCTCCATTACGAATTATTCGTGCTGGTCGAGTATATTCCTCTATTACATCTATAGGTGAAAATGGGGCCATGTAACTC
>Ga0208277_1001616_pt1 | contig 13064 bp, 10 predicted proteins | sample ETNtaG_5_FD_185782 | JGI IMG/M metagenome (GOLD analysis project Ga0208277, IMG submission 185782) | Marine microbial and viral communities from oxygen minimum zone, Eastern Pacific Ocean - ETNP201406SV205 (SPAdes) (version 2) | ecosystem: Environmental > Aquatic > Marine > Oceanic ...
CTCTGATGTGTAGGGTAGCAAATGGACCACTCTCCTTTCGAGAGAGAAGGACGTGCTTTTGGACTTTGAGAGACAGACAGAGCGCGCGCAAAAGCGCGGAGAGAAAGTCGAGAGAGAGAGAGAGAGAGAAAAGAGTCGTCGTCTTTTTCGTTGTTCCCTCTTCTTTTCCTTTGTGGTTTAAAAAACGCCCGAAAAAGGACCAAACGAAACAGAAGAGAGAGTATCTCAAAGCGCAACATCATCCCTAACGGAATTTCTCGGGTGGTGGTGGTGCTTTGCTTTGTCAGCAGATCATCAACGCGTCTTCTCTCGCGCATAAGCGAAAGGGGAGGTGAGACGATTGAGACGTCACGGGCGAGAGGGAACGGAGAAACGCGATAACGAAAGGAAGAGCACGAGGCGTGCACGAGAGCGAGAGCGAGAGAGAGCGAGAGAGAGAATTTCCGAGCAGCTCGGTGGTGCGCGAGAGCATACGAGCTGCACGCGAGAGAGAAGGGATAAAATTAGAGAAAAAGGCCAAAAGACCAAAAGAGAAAGAGAGAAAAGTCTTCGACGACAATGTTGACGGCAGATCAACGCAAAATCTTTGAAAAGACGATAAGAAAGCGCGAGCTCGCATCGTTCGGGCAGAAACCTTCCCTCGGGGAAATCACCGACGCGCGTTGGCTCGATTGGCACAAAGGCCACAAGCACGTGCAAGTGAAAGTCTCCGGTCGAGGACGAAAGGGAGACGAAAGCGCGGCGAACGTTTTGGTGGAAGACCAGAGTCCGGTGTACGCTTTAGACAAAGGCGATCCGAATTACGATTCCACGGAGGATTCTGAAAAAACGGTTTTTCGCGAGAAGACGTTAATTGAAGGGTCGGAAGCGTACGATCGCGTGAAGGAGTATAAAATGGCCAGCGAGGCGACGATAGAGGAGTACTTCGATTCAAACGATATCAGCGAGGCTGGGTTACGGTTGAGAGGATTGGAGGAACCCTTATACGAGCATTATTTCGTGAAAAAAATAATCACGATGGCTTTGGATAGAGGGAATAGAGAAAAAGAAGCTGCGAGCGCGTTGTTGTCGGCGTTTTACCCGAGCGTGATTTCAGGGAAGCAAATGATGAGAGGTTTCGCCGATTTAGCCTCGAGCGTCCACGATTTGAAATTGGACGTGCCTGACGCGATTGAAACGGTCGCAACGTTTATCGCCAGAGGAGTCGTGGACGATATTTTACCACCAAAATTTGCCGAGGTCACTTTAGCCCAGGATCCGCTGTGCCAAGGTCCAGACGCGCAAACCGTGGCGAGTAAAGCGACCGAACAAATTTCGCAAAGATTTTCTACAGACAGAGTGTTGCACGCGTGGGGACATTTTGATAAAACCCCATACGAACAAGCCAAGTCGGAGTTGGAGATGCTCTTAAAAGAGTACTTGGAATCACACGACGTCACCGAGGCGAGGAGAAGGTTACACGATTTGGCGAAACCGTTTTTCCATCACGAGTTGGTGAAAAAAGCTTTGGTGATGATGATAGAAAGCGATAAAGATTCCAACGCGCCGGCAATTTTGTTGGGTTTATTGCATGTCTTGAACAAATCGGGAGAAGTTTCTGCGGTGCAAATGACGAAAGGCTTTGCGAGAATTGGGAACTTAATCGAGGATTTATCCTTAGACGTGCCGAATGCGAAAGAACGGTTCGAGGAGATTAAGAAAATGGCGCATGAAACGGAAACGCACGTGAGCGTTTTAATCGACGACAGCGATCGCGAGGCTTTTTAGATTGAGAGAAAATGATCGAAAGAGGGTTAGAGAATGCCGCATACAAACACAAAAATCAAATCACCCTAGTAGAAATATACACACATGCACATCCCTAAAATGCTAAACCAAACTAAAAACATGATTCTATTACATCTACTTCTTCTTTTTAGTCTCTCTCTTCGTCTTCGGCATCGCGTCCCCTCTTCCTTCCTTTTTACTCTCCCGATACCTGCTCTTCATCTGCGCCTTCTTCATTTTCACCATTTCTTTCACCGTTAATCGTAAAAAGTTGACCAAAATGATCACTAAATTCACCATCAAAGGCGCGTTCCAAATCACCGATACGAACGCGCCTCTCGCGTCAAAGTAGTTTTGGGTACTAAACAGAGACCATCGTTTCGCCAAAAATCCATTCATGCGTTCGGCTAGGAAACTGAATGCGCCTAAAACGACAAACATTTGCACTTGAAATTGTTCTCGATGTCTCTTTTTCACCACGAACAAAAACGTCGCCAAATGAAACAGCAACACGATCGATATCCATCGATCTTCTTTCCAATTGATGGCGCGATAAAATCCAATCCAGTTCTGTTTCGCTTTTTCAAACGCGCTTTTATCGAACGCGTCGCGAAAAGACGCGGAAAGTTTCTCGAGGTGTTCGCGCCCGAGGTCGAGTAACGCGTCGTGGTGCTCCAGAATTTCCGTCAGGTTCATCTTCGCGTCTCTTCTTTCCTCACAAAACGCGCAAACAAAAGTAAGGATTAATTTTAAGGACAAAATGGTACACTTTTGGAATTACAACAACAACAAGGGGTTTATTTTACACAAATAAAGATAGAACAAAAGTCTCGTCGTTTACGCCAACGATGGCAGCGCCAACTCGTTGGCGTGATTCACGAACCACTCCCCGCCGACCGATTGAACTTTGCCCGCGCTGTTCCCTCGAAAAAGCGCGAACAAAACTTCTCGATGCTTCTTGTACACCATCTTCCAACTCAGTCTTTTGACAATGCAAAATCTCTTTTTATCGTCTTCCTCGTTGAAGTGCCTTTCCGAACTGACTATTGTTCGATTCTGGCGATGGCCAAAGCGCGAGCACACCAAACTTTCCCAGACCACCTCCCTCTCGCACAAGTGATGGAGCCGTTTGCAAGTCTGAGAGGTCAACAACACCGACTCCGCGTCCATGAAGGAGATTATCTTTTCCAAAACAGAGTCGTGGAAGTCGTCCAACCCGAACGGCTCCTGGGGCCCCGGGTGGGACCAAATCTGAGGGTGTTGGAAGCCAACAGGAACCAAAGGGTTCGTGTGATGAAGCTGACCACGAGTCGGGTGGACGATGATGCTCGCGGGTAAGTCGTCCATCGATGTTCACCAAGGTTAGGAAGGGCGGTTCTGTCTCGAGAACAACGGGCAAAAGTTACTCCCAAATTGGAATCGAGAGGCGAATTTGAAGTGAGGAAAATACCGTTAGATGGCTTATCTTATCAATAATTACAGTGGAGATACACGTAGTAAACTCGTAAATAAAAAAGAGAGAAAAAATGCATAGTACGAACAAACCCGATTCAGACGACGACGTAAACGACGACGCTTGTGTGTGGCAAAAGTATACCAATAAACAACAATAAAAACTAACTACTTCATCCTGTACCCATCGTTTTAACTTTCTTTTAGTTTTACGTGACTAGTTATACATGTGTGCGTGTGTATTGTTCTTTCTTTTCGCGGCGCGACGACGCGTTCGTTTTAATCGTTTAAATGAACGCCTCGCTCGAATCGCTTCCAAAGCCAGAGTCCGAGTCGACGTCGTCTGGAATGTCGAACGCGTCCAAATCGACCTGATACCTCAACAGACCACCGATGCCACCGAACCCTTGGCAAAATTGGTTCCCTTCTTGCGATTTATCCGAGATGAATTCTAACTGGCATCCGAATTTTTTGTACTCTGTCGCCAACCATTCGCTGAAGGCTATTTTTTCCGTCGTCTCGAGTTGGTTGTTTTCGGCGTCGTGGAAATGTTTCGGGTCTTTTTGTTGTTCTGGGGTGAGAATTTTAACTTCTGTCGTTCCGGTGACTGTGTTGAGGAGTTCTAAGCGTTCGTGAGGTAAATCTTCCCAAACGACTAACGTTTCCACCGCCCCCATATCCAAACAATTCAAAGTGTCGTTGACGCCGAAACAAAATTTGCCGGTATCTTGAGCTATGTGATCGAAAAATTTACCGATGAGTTTCTTTTCGGCGATGAATTTCACGTTGGCGAGCGTCTCCGCGGAGAGTTCGATCGCTTGGGAGAAACCGTTATCGCCTCCGTAAGAAACGTCGATGACGTTTAACACCTTCGCGCTCAATCGAGAGTCAAAAACATCCGACTCCATCAATTTGTTTTTAAAATCTGCTGAACCGGCTAAAATCAATCCGGCGACGTTACACTTATCGTTGGTAATAAAATGGTGCGTCGCCAACTCGGCAACTTTCGTCAAATAGTTCTGCCTCTTCTCTAAACGCAAACGCGCGAAACGCAACGCGGACTGACCCCCTCTCCCGTGCTTTTTCGGCAAATCTACCGTAATTTTTTGCAATACTTCCCGATGGTTTCCGCACAATGTCCCGTACAACGTTCCGTTACCGTCCATGATAATAAACCCGTACGTTTGATCTGCCGCCAATAAATCGTGCAAACACTCCGTGTGAAACTTGTTATCGCACATGTATAACGTCGTGTTAATCGGTTTAAACGGTTCAAAATCAATGTTCATTTTTTTCTCCTTTCCTTCATCGGTTAACACCGTCCCGGTGTAAATGATCAATCCGTTATCTGGGACGCGATTGTACAATTTCAATCTCGTTTGCGCCGAACCGATGGCGTTTAACACGGACAATCGGTTTACTCGCGATTTGATGTTTGAAGCGGTCCCGATTTCGTCCGTTAACATCTTATTCACCAAGTTTACTTGCCCTTTCGGCGGAATGACGAGAGAAATCATCGAAGTGCCATTTCCCCGGGCTTCGGTCAAGCCTTTGATTAACTGCGCGTGGGGTGAGGCGTGCGAAAGAGCGATCGCGTCAGAACGCGCCGTCGTCCTCGGTTTTATCGAACAACGCCGTTCGGTCTCTCCCGGACAAAAAAAAGAGAGGACGTCGCGGACGAGAGAGAGAGAGAGAGAGAGAGAGAGAGAACGAAAAGAGACCACATCATCTCGGGGCTTTCGTCGCAAAAACACATCATCATCATCGTCGTCGTCGTCGTCGAACACCACCAACACCTACAACGCTCTTCTTTCCGAAAGAGAGAGAAAACAAAAAACGAAAAAACCTCTCGCGGCGGCGCACCTTCTTAATCTTCCACATCTCGATGTTCTCCTCCTGGTCGTCGCCCATGGACGCCATCTTTTTTGCTCTCTCTGATGATGATGCGCGTTGTTGTTTATCTCCTTTCGGGGTCCTTTTTTTGGGAAAAAAGCGACGAAAAATAAATGATTTTGTCCGGAGGAGAAAAAGTTTCGCCTTCCTTTTTTTCTCTTACGTAGTTTTAGGGTTTTATAGTTTAGGGTATCATATCTGGACAAATTTTAAAGAAGTGGTCTTAAATAGAGTGTGAGTTGGAGTGACAGCTCCAAAGCAAGAATCAAAAGCTGCGAACGAGAAAGTTTCAGCGCACGAACAAGGAAATCTAAAGAAGGGTATATAAACGACCCCCTTGAGAATGAACGAAGCGCATCTACTCAGTCTTACTTCTAATATCGGGGTAAAGCAGAACACTGTATATGTGAAAGATTCCCAATGTCTCGGTATTTTATTTGAATTTTTGTTTTATACTTTCATCATTTCAGTTTTTGTTCAAAGAAACGCTACAGGATCTAATACGCTTTCTACGCCGTGATTCTACGAGTGAAAGATACGTGATGCTCCAATTGTCAGCATGGAATATCATGAATAAGGATCTTATTCCACTCATGCTTACATACAGTCAGAATCAAAACCTGGTCTATCACGCAGGTGAGTTTAAAAATATTATGTGTTCCTGTTCTCATCTTCTTTATAAGTGAAATTGATAGCTTTCTTAACTTTACCCACTGACAAGGGTGCAAACAATCTTCTGGAGCAAAATAGAGCCCATCTCAGCGATTTGAACGCTCTCATCGAAAATGAACACATATTTGCGATTGTCTTAGGTTTAATAATAGAACCATTGCAGCAACTAGAGTCAATTGGAGGAACAAATTTCAAAAATATCGAGTCGAAATCACTTCAGCTGATTTTAACTTTTTATCGAAATTTATTAATAATCGCAGAGGAAGAGAGTAACACAAGAGTTAAGAAGAATCTTTCCTCGTGTCTCTTCAAATACAACTTTTTGGATGTTCTGCTAGTATTGGTTCAGAATCATAAGAGAATTCTCAGTCATGAAGACACAGCTTTGACTATTGAGATTTTGCAGTTATTATTTCGTGACATTCTGCCAGAGAAATTAGCAGAAAAGTTCAGCAATGCGCAAGACATAGAACAAGACGGTTTTGCAAGTGATAGTTTGAAATTTCCTTTCCAAATGAAAATGAGTGTACCCAGGTTCAGCGGAAAGTTTGAGCCAAAAAGTGTGCATCATCCGGTTGAAATGAATAGGAAAAGAAAAATATTATACAACTTCCCCCCTGTCCTTTGCCCAGAAAAGATATATTTTGACAAGAGTATACCTCAATTTTGGAGTGCATTACTAGATTCCACATACTTTGGAGCGTTTGTATATCATGCGTGGAGAGATGTTGTGAGAGCTAGTGGGGATGTTGAACAAAGAGCTACAGAGTGGCAAACTAGGTGCTATAATCTCTTGCAATTCTCAACTTTTGGTTTACGTATCCTTTCCAAATTACTTTTTTATAACAATACCTTGAAAGACAAGATAAGCATTAGATCTGTCTCGGATATTTTTGATTCTTCATTCATTCACTGGCTAAGAATGGAATGGATAGCTCTAGAAAACAAAAAAGATTATTATGGTGCTAATTTAGTTTGTAGCATGCTGGTAGAAATGACATCAATTGTCCATAAAAGTTCTATTCATGGGACTGAAGCTGAGAAGGATGTAAGCAAATTTCTCGTTCGGGAACTATACTTTAAATCAAAAAATGAAAGTCTTCTGGAACAAGCTTGTATTTCATTGAAAAAATTTAAGAGCAAATATCCCGTGGCGTATTTATTTTCTCTCATCTATGTGCTGAATTCTTCTCTGACTATTGTAAAGATGCAGCAAAGTCAGTATGAAGGAATTGGTAAATATGGAAATATTCATGACAATTCAATAATCTATTACCACATAAATCTATTAAAGAGCAGAAATAAAAGTGAATTACTTCTAGATTCAGTTTATATCTATCTACAGAGCATAATGAGTGCAAATTGTGTAGAAAAGCTGTTCACATTTAGGCACCTTGATTGTTTGCATGATTATAGTATGATCTCGCGAAGTGAACTTTCTAAATTGGCCCTGAAATTGCAACAAGAATGTCGGTTTGTGTTGAATTGCTTTCTTGTAGCTGCTACAAGACCGTCAGACCATCCGAATGAAAAGAAGAAATTATTTTTAGAGGTGTTATTTTCATAAAGTTATGATTTGTTGATATCTTGGGAGGACGTTTTCTTTCACTTTTTCTATATTCATAGAAATTGTCTAGAAAGGTTTACTTGAATTGCTTGGTTACTTTTGGTACATACCAGTACATAAGATATCTCTTTCCTTCAAGATTTCGGTGTATAAACACTCTCTGTATTCCTGCAATGTTTTCCCTTTGTAATTAATTAGAGATATTCTATTTGGACTGAATAATTTGTGGTTGGAATGTCGTGCTGAATCTGTTTCTATAATTTTATTTTCTTTGGATGTGTCTATGAAACGGCGAAAATTTATATCATTGAGACCAATGGTAGCAGTTATTCTCTTCTGCGGATTAAATCCAAGTAGACCTTGTAATAGTTTTACTAATGGTTTTTTGTGCATGAGTTTCTACTCATAAATATGAAAGTTTCTCGCAAATTATAATCTACAAGACTTGACGTTACCTTCGAAAAATGTTCAAATCTAACATTAGATATCATATCCATAAAAAATGCACTACTTGTCTTCTTCAAATCCCACAAGACTGGGTTTAAATTTGTTTTCTGAAAAAAAAAATAGGGATAGTACTTCAGGATATCAGATTGCAATTTACTTTTAATATGATTCCGATTTGGTGTGCAGATGATGTTCCAGGAAATAGAACACTCCTAGTTTGAAAAATACAATCCTTTGAATTCAATTGATGGATTTGATTGCAATTTACCTTTGGAATAGCTCTCCAGTAATGCAACCCACGGACCAAATATCGACTGCCTTTGAATATGTTTTGCTTTTCAGTAAAATCTCAGGAGCTCGATACCTATTTTTTTTGTAAATTTTCTTAAAACAGATGTTTTCACTACGTCAGATACCATCTCGTTGCAACGTACGATGTTAAATCACATGCATAACTTCGTGTTTGATTACAAAATATTCCACGCGCAAGGCCAAAATCGGCAAGTTTAATTTGACAGTCATGATTAATTAATATATTACTAGGCTTTTTTTAAAAGAGTTTTTTCAAAGCAGTCTAAAGTAAATCTCTTCTTACCTTTATGTCTCTATGGATTATGTCTATATCGTGCATATATCGTAAAGTGCTTAAAATCTGATAGAGCACATAGTAATTATGTATTGTTTTCAGCTGGTTTGATCTGCAGACTTTAATTTTCATGTGCAATATGCAAAAAATTTCGCTTGTAACTTTGAAAATCCTACCTGCATGTAAATCAGTCTCCATATGCTCAAAAACCATATATATATCAAAGTCGATTCCACATCTGAAAATATTGAGCAATCTAGAAAGTTTACTATAAAATAGACATAAAGATAGAATGACTGGTCAATACTTTATTATATTTTTGTGTTTGCCGAGAATTTTTAAGCAGAATATTTCTCGAAACGTGCGCTAATATTTCAGAACTGTTAGAACACGCGATATTTTTACATAAACTTGAGACCTTTGCATCTCTAAGATTGCGAAAAGCTTCGGACACCCTCTTAATTGCAACGTGTTTCCCATTGTTCCTATCTATTGATTGCCAAACCGTTCCATATGCCTTTCATACGACTAAAAAATGTTTGTTCGGTCAAAAAAGTCAATACCCCTTGTCCTATCTTTTTATGAAATACGTATTTTCCTGTTAAATGACTTTCTATTTCTCTAAAAATACTTGTAAAAGCATGCGGTTTTCAAAAGACACTGCACCCCACCTCATCATCATATAGTTTGATATTGTCGTATTGTTCGTGCTTTTTGGATATATTTAAAGATATAGTTGACAACGCTTATAAGGAAAAAATACACCATCCGAGTATTTAGAAGAAAAACAAAATCTTTTGAAAACTCGCACCCTAAATTAGGTCCTAGGAGGGAAGGGAAATATCCTTCAGAGTTTCCTTTTGGACCGCCTCCCGGCCCAGTCCATCTTTGGAGTACTTATTTCATTACAAAATCAGAAATTCAAGAATTTTTTTGGATCTGTTCTAATAACAAAGCTTTACCAGGAGTGAGAGAACCCACTCACGCTTCACTCTTTTCTGTCATGTCGGTCAAACATTTTTTTGGTCTCCTTTCCTTTCCTAGTTTTGACATCCTAAGAAGAGATCATCACTACCTCTACGCCAGTGTCATTTTGCTGTTGTTTTCTCTCTTCACAGTAGAATGGGCCAGGAGAGGTCCAGGGGTTAGCTATTATTAGGGATTTGAGCATCGTCCCTCTGTATTATTTTACTATTTTAAAAGAGAGTTCTTGCACTACCGTATCCAGGATATATATACCACAAGGTCGTCTTTAAGGTGCTCTATAATAAAATTCCCTGAAAAAGTTTATTCAATTCGTCAACCTCAAGCATACCAAAGTGCTTTAATTTTTCTTGTGGGTACACTTGAAGAAGTATATTGAAGAATTGAACATGTGCTTCCACTATATTTGAGAAGATTGGTTTGAGTAGTAAAGCTTGTGTCTCTTTACTTCGGATATACATCTTCAGAGAATTTATCATGTCAACGAATGAAGTTTCCAGCGACCTGTTCACACTACTTACAACTTCTGCAACCCTTTTTTCAGATCCAAAAGCCGAGGCGGACAATTTTTTTCCATCTTCAGAGAATTCAAAAGCTGTTACTTTCGTGATAAAACGAAGCATTGGCTCAACTGTTGATTTTGTAACAGTCATGATAAAGGATTCACATCCAGCTTTTAACTTTTTCTCAAGTTCTTTCTTTGAATTAAGAGTAGACTCCAGAATGTGGGGTCGTCCCTCAGAAGCAAGAACAAAAAATGCATTGTCTTGAGACAACGCAAACAAGGATAATTCTCCTGCAAATATACGCCGCATATGTACTCGCATATGACTAAAATCTAGTTCCTTTACTTCTATTGCGCATTCCGCATCGAATGGAGCAATTTGCTCCCTTAAAATGAGAAGATTTTTTATCAGAAATAACTGCCCATCCAAAACTCCAGAAATTCGAGATATTATCTTACTTGCAAGCATAATGTTATCTGTACATAAACTAACGGCTTCTTGTGCCAAACCTGAAAAAGTCGTCGATTCAATAGATCGATATAGACTACTTAGACATTTTAAAGTCTTCTCAAGCGGAGGGTACCAAAGAGCACTTTGACTATAAAAATCGGAGGATTCTTTCTGCGTCAAATGATCGTATGATAGGAGCTTGTTTGGGTAATCAATATCTATAGAAGACGGAACGTAGTTACCTACTTCGTCACGCAAAAATGTTTGTGCCCGGTATATCATTCGTTCCTGTATATCAGCCAGCATATGGTACAATATAGGAGAAAGTGTTAAAAATGTTTCCTCATAGTTAGCAAGCATTCCTTCTAGAATTTCATCCTTGATGATTTCAGCAAGTTTTGCGAGTTCATGTACATTTCCTAGTGTATTTAGTAAAATGAGTTAAATATTATTTCTAAAGAAGTCAATTACCAATGCTTATATATATTGGCCTGAATATATCGTAGACAATGCCGCCAAGAGAGTCCATGAGTGGAACTAAAGCCTCGCGGTGTTGATTCATTGCAAATATTTTGTTGAAAAGTTCGATTTCCGCAACTGCAAGATCCATAAGATATGTAATTCCTGTACGAGTGAGGCTTTGCACATCTTGAGCAGCTTTCGCCGCAATTTCATGCATTTTTTGTCGAACTATACCTGACAACAGCTTTGAACGCTCTTCGCAATATAAATTGTGACAGTCTTTTATAAGTAATTTATATTCCGCTTTCTGAGTTCGTTTTTCAATCTCAACTACCAAAGATTTTAAATCTTGTGAAAAGGTGGCATATTTCACATAAAATGTAGAGGTAACTTGTTCATCTGGAGTTTTAAACCCTGTTCCAAATTCTTCGATACCTTTTTTTGGCACAACTTCTGGATTCTGCACACCATGCTTTTTTTGAACTTTCATGGAGCTTTTTGCAACAGAGACTTTTATTTCATTTAAGAGTTCAATGAAGCGAAAGCGTATTGAAGCAAGAGCTCTGCCTCGAATTTGCTGTAGTTTTAGACTGTAACTATTTCCACCAGCATATTGTTGATGCTCTCCAATAAATTCTATACAGGCGTCTAGATGTTCAAGTAGATGGATGAAATCAACAAGAGAGCTTTCATCCATGGGAGAAGTATCTACCAGAAGATTTGATTTCGAAAGCGAGCCAGTAACATTATCAATCTCATCAAAAAATACAAGCTTCGACATGGTAGCTTTGGCGAACTGACACAGATATTCTATCTCACGCATGAGTCTTTGGCAATCATTTCCTAGAGTTTCTCCTCTTTTTTCAATACTGTCATGAATGGATACTATGACCGAGACAATTCTGCACCCATTGCAGATCTTTGTCAAAAGAGAGTCGCAGCTTGAACATAATTTAGTCAACTTGTAAGCATAGGAACAATATCTTTCATCAGCTTCGTGGGTAAGTGTTGCGTCGATTATACTATACCATGCATGAAAATTCGGAGCATCTTGTACAACCATGAGTGGATTATTCATTAGCGCATGTCGATCAAAGTTGGATAGTTGCGGGTCAAGAGGGGAGTTTATCACTTCATGTCCAAGATTTGCCTTGTTTCTATTAGCTTTCTTCAAATTAGTAGTTCGGCCACAGGAAGTTGATAAAAAAGTAATTAAACTTAGTTGCTGCTTAGTGAGCGCTGTAGTATGTTCCCAACCATGTGTTACAGTATATCCGACCTTGATCGTACCATGTGAAGTGCTAGAACTTGAGAAAGTGGGAGTCCCCACGCGTTGCTCCATATTTACTTCTCCCAAACAGAGTGAACTAATTTAAACGATTTTACGTATGGTACTGCCTTTCTTTTATGAGTCAAAAATGGGTAAAAATGAAATTAAAAAACAAGTGATTTATTTTACGACTTGCTAGTCGTATGGTTGTATGATTATCATATATCACTCGAGTCCTTAAACCCTAAGACATTAAACACTAGACTAAATAAAGTCTAGTCTGAGAGAGACACGACCATATTCAAAAAAATGATTCAATTTCTGTGTTTGTAGAAATAAGTACACCTATCGCATAAGTACCAGGTACCCGGTATAAGAGACCTTTCTCCTTTAATTTGCCGATTTGTGAATAAAAAAAAGTTCGAGTCAAACCCCTTAACCACTCGGGCACGTCCGCCATAAAATCGCGGACGGCAGGATTCGAACCTGCGCAGGCGAAGCCTATTTGATTTCTACATCCTTCACATTCTAATGAGTCAGATATATATTATATATCAAAGCCACAATAAATTTTTCCATACGACCACATTTCACGCCATCTTGTGTTTTAATTTCATTTTTATCATTTTTTTACCAGTTGGTACCAGCAGACCAGCAGACGTACAAATAAATCACTTGTGTTTTAATTTCATTTTTATCATTTTTACCACATCACTCAATCGTCAATTGACAAAACCCGAACTGAACTTTATTTATTGCTGTGTTTTGCATCCGAACATCTTTAAGCCCAATTATTAAATGAAACTTCACGCCAATGTTACATCCTCGTACCGAAATCGAAGCAGTATATTAACGGTATGTCGGTTGCATCTTGACATTCGATTCAAATATTGACTAATGAAATTTGTAGTTGAAGAGAGTGTCGCGGGCGTTAAAAAAGTTGACGAAGAGAACTTCAATGTCATTGAAAACTGGTATCGTAGGTCAGTTCTTCTCATAATACGTATA
>Ga0208277_1001618_pt1 | contig 13049 bp, 10 predicted proteins | sample ETNtaG_5_FD_185782 | JGI IMG/M metagenome (GOLD analysis project Ga0208277, IMG submission 185782) | Marine microbial and viral communities from oxygen minimum zone, Eastern Pacific Ocean - ETNP201406SV205 (SPAdes) (version 2) | ecosystem: Environmental > Aquatic > Marine > Oceanic ...
GCACTGCTGTAATCCACATCCAAAAAATAGCTCCTGGTCCTCCAGTATGAATTGCAACAGCCACTCCTGCAATATTTCCCATTCCTACAGTACCTGCGAGAGCACTCGAAAGAGCTTCAAAGTGAGTTATTTGTCCTGGATCATCTTCTGAATCATATTTGCCAAGTAAAATATCAATACCATGTTTAAAATATCTCAGTGGAGTTAAACGACTATAAATAACAAAAAAGGGAGTATAAATTTGCTCCCTTTTTTTATACCTAAAAGTTGTCAGTATCTAACTATTGGGGACAACAAATGACATTTTTTGTTTGATATACTTAGATACTATGGCACACACATTGTAAGATAATTTTTTGTAAATTTTGATTATGTGGGAATTTTTAAGAAAAGCCAATGGTAGATGCGGTAATTGTGGAGCTAAAACTTTAAAGGTTGATACTTCAACTCGTACTCTTATATGCCAGTCTTGTGGCACAAAAAACAAAACTAATTGGATTGTCTTTTTAATTACAATGTTTACATTTTTTACAATCGATGATTTTTTTCTCGATAATATTCGCTCTCCTTATAATTGGTTAGTTGTCATTTTTATTTTGTATCCATTAGCATTGTTTATTTTATCCTTATTTCGACAAAGAGTTGTTTCAATATCTGATGAGGAAGAATAGATGAAAAAATATCTATTCATTGTTTTATTGGTAGGAGTTTGCTTGCCTGATAGGCTTACAATGAGTACAAACAATTTAAATCAGGTGATTAAACACCTCATATTCATAATTTGTTAAAATAAATTTAGAATTTTAAGGAGCTAATAATGTCTACATATACACACAAAAAAAAGAAAAAGAATCCATTCAAAGAAAAATATATGACTTGGAGTCCGAAAAAAAAAGTATTTGTAATTGGTATGATGATTTTTTTGTTTATTGGGGTAGGAATTTTTGCACCCATGATATTTGAACCTACATCAATTCCAACCACAATGGACTTTACAATTACAAATGTAGAGATAATTACGCCCCAGTTTAAACGAAGTTTAGGAAACAAGAAAAGAGGTTCTGTTACAACAGACCCATATTTATCAGTGTATTGTGAAAATAAAGTAAAAGAAATAAATTTTGATTTACAAGTGGGTAGCGGATATCAAGATTTGGTTTATTTTAGGCCTGTGAAAAAAATGAACTGGAATTCTCCACCACCTTCAGGATTAGAAAATACCAAAGCAACATTATATAAAACATCTTCAGTTACCATAACATACCGAATTGGAAAATGGACGGGTCGTACAATTGTAGATGAGGTAACGTGTAATTTTTAACAAAAAATAAGACAAAAGGTTTTTGCAGGTTTTTTGTTTATTTAGATAGTATTAGATTTTCGATAATATGAGTCAGCATAAAAGAAAGCTCGCGGCCATTGTTTTTACCGACATCGTTGGTTTTACAAAACTAACCGCTGATAATCAATCTAAAGCATCAGAGCTTTTAACAGAACAGAGAAACCTCTTAAAACCTATTGTTGAAAAACACAATGGATCTTGGGTGAAGGAGATGGGTGATGGCCTTCTTTTGATTTTTAATACCGTGACCGATGCCGTTAATTGCACTATAAAGATACAGGAAGCAGCTGCAAAGATCGATTATCTGGATCTTCGAATTGGCATACATCAAGGTGAAATACTACAAACAGAGAATGATGTTATTGGTGATGACGTTAATATTGCAGCTAGGATTGAGCCATTCTCTGCTCCAGGCGGAATCGCAATATCAAACAAGGTAAACGATGCTCTTGTTCGTGAGTCTGGCTATGATACGAAGTATGTTGGGAAACCAAAGCTAAAAGGAGTTGGACAAGAGGTTAAGGTTTATTGTATAACCTCACACGGCCTTCCTGAGACAAAATTATCGGATGTTTCTGCAAAATTAGAAACAAGCAAAACGAAATTATACGCTGGTATTGCAGCTGCTGTAGTTGTTCCTTTATTGGCGTATCTATTTTTATTTCAGGAAGAAGATTCTGTAGAGTCCATCGCAATTCTCTATATGGATGTAAATAGCTCTTCAGGAGAAGATCTAAGCTATCTAGAGACTATAACTGAGGACCTTATATTTGATCTTTCTAGTTCATCGAAGGGTTTGCTAAATGTTTCAGAGTCTTCAATAGTAAAAAAATACAAAAATAAGGATCTAACTGTAGAAGAACTTGCTGATAAGATTGACGTTGACTATGTCTTTAAAAGTAGTATTAAAGCAGATGAGAACGGATATCATTTAAGGTGTAAGTTATACGATGCATACTATCAGAAGGATGCTTTTTCCAATAAATGGTTTATTGAAAGTAGAAACCTACAATCTATAACGGGAGTTCTTGTAGAGAATATTGTCAAAGAATTAGATATAGATGTTTTAGATGGCTTTGAGAAGCTGGTTTATGATGTTGATGCCTATGAGCTTTACCTTAAGTCGAAGAGTCTCTATGCTCTTAGTGATAATAATGAAGATAATCTGCAGGCTATTGACCTAATGAAAAATGCTGTTGGTAAGGATGATAATATTGTCATGGCAATGCTTTATCTAGGGCAAATGCTATTTGAGCAAAATGAAGATGATAAGGCATCTGTGTATTTTGAGAGAGCCTTATCTAAAAGTAAATCATTGCAGGATAATGCTGGAATTGCTGAATCTCTTCGTAAACAAGCCATGATATATAGGGAACAAAGAGATTTTTCAAATGCGATCGATCGTTTTAGTGAGTCCCTTGCAATTTCCACGGTAATGAACGATAAAAAGGCAATGGCAAAGACCCTAAACAGCATGGCTATTTTAAACTATAGATCCAAAGATATGGACAGTGCGCTTAAGAATTGGCTTCAGGCACTAACGCTAGTCGAAGAGTTTGATGATAAGCTAAAAATGTCTAAGTATACTAATAACATTGGAATTTGGTATTACAAAGATGATGACTATAGTAAAGCGATTGAGTATTATGAAAAAAGTTTAGAAATTAAACAGGAGTTGAGTGATACTAGGAATATTGGAAAGACATTGAACAATCTGGGTGAGGTGTATTTTGATATGGGTGATTTTACAAATTCAATTGAGATGTTTAACCAAAGTATAGAAATAAAAGAAAAATTGCAGGACACTAAAGGGCAGGTATCATCGCTATTTAACAGAGGTAAAACCTTTTTCTTTGATCAGGACTACCAGAGTTCAATCAATGATTTTAGGCTGTCATCATATCTAGCCAATTTTGAGCCAAATACCCAAAAAAGTAACCGATTCATAGGTATGGCCCATTTTTATTTGGCCAATCATGATAGCAGCATTTGGTATTTAGAAGATAGCTTTGAGTATTATTCAAATGATCCTCAGAAAAAGTTATCGGTCCTTCCATTTTTAATTATATCATATACCAAGTTAAATGATAAAAATAATTCAAGTAGGTACTTAGAGGAATTTAACCAAGGTATGGATGAGGAGGACCCACACCCAGATGATTATATTTTGACAAATTGGATGGCGTATGAGGCCTTGAAGGACAGTGAATATAAAGATGAGGCTAGTGAGTACCTTGAGAACGCGTATCTGCAGCTTAAGACAGAATCTAAAAATATTAAAAACAAAAAAGATAGAAATAAATTCCTTAAAACTAAATTTAATCAGAAGATTATAGAAATCTTTAAGCAGAGTTAATTGCTTAAAATAATTTTATAAATAAAAATTAATTTTTTGTAATATACAGTTAATTAAAACTAAAATTTTCTATTATACAAACATGAGGTGAAAATGAAGCGCACAGCTATTATTTTATCAATTATTTCTTTTCTTTCTGCTTCCACAATTAATATACCTGCTGATTATGCAACAATCCAGGCGGGTATCAATCAGTCAGTCGATGGTGATACTGTTCTTGTTGCAGAGGGTATTTACTATGAGAATTTGATGATCAATAAAGAGATTACATTAATTAGTACCGTAAATTTTGAAAGCGACATCGAAGGTAACGTTAATTGGCATGATAATCAGATAATCAATCAAACCGTAGTTAATGGATCTGTGCTATCCAACCCTAAAAAAAGAAGTTGTCTGATTGTTCGAGATGGTGATATTCAGCCAACGATTAAAGGTTTCACATTCGAAGGTGGTGTAGGAACTAAAATGAATATTATAGCCTGTGATGCAGGTGGTGGAATTGAAAGAAGTGAGTTCACTGGAGGTGGTATCCTCGTTTATGATGCCTATCCGACTATTAACTATAATCGTTTTGTCGCTAATGGTGCAACTCCCGATAGCGAGCGAGGCAGAAAAGGGTCTAGAAATGGTGGGGCTATAGGTCACTATGAGGATGCGGAGGTTGAGTTTGACGAAGACAGAGACGAAACTCCAATACCTAATAATAGTAATGTTGTACGTACTGTTCCCGGCGTTATGAATATACAAAATAATTATTTTAAAGATAATGTGAGTGGAAATGGTCAGGGTTTTTATTCATATGGATTTTCTGGCTCAATTGATGTTAGTAACAGCATATTTGATAATATTGACTGTGAGACAACCACTGTAAACGAATATGTTCTTAATTCTTCTGAGAATTTAGCTGACTATCTTCAAGATGGAATATCCGGTGCATGTATAGAAGAGAGCGCTTACTATGTAGCAACAACTGGTAGTGATGATAATGATGGCTCAGAATCTTTTCCCTTTCAAACAATTACGCACGCATTGTCATTCGTCAAAGAGATTGGAGAGCCGACAACAATATATGTCGCGGCTGGTACTTATTCACCTGATCTAACAAGAGAAATTTTCCCAATCGTTGTTCCTAACAATGCTTACATTATCGGTGAGAATAGAGAAACAACAATATTAGATGCAAACGCTGATGCTTCCGAAGAGGCAGCTGTCATTATTATAAAAGAAGTAGAGGATGTTCTTTTTAAAAACTTTACTCTTGTTAATGGTTACAGTGAGGGTCATGAATGTATAGGTGGTGGAGGTCTACTTGTAACATCTGAAAACATGTATAACATCAGCGAAGCGCCAGTTACAAGCACGCCGGTCATTGAGAATCTTATTATTGAAAATAATTGGTCCCACAATGGTGGCGGAATCTCTTTCTTTCTTGTGGATGGGCCTGTGCTTTCTAATATTATAGTCCGTAATAATGAGGCAACGTTTCATGGCGGTGGTATATTTATATATGTTTCAAATGTTGTGCTGTCGGATGTTGTTGTTACTGAAAATCAAAATTATGGAAATCCAAACTATTGGAATGTTGGCAACGGCGGTGGAATCATGTCTGTAGCATCTGGAGGGGACATCACAAATTTAACCGTAACCGATAATATTGGAAAAACCTTGGGCGGAGGAATTTTTAATATGGGTAGCTCAATAAATAATGAAAATGGTTTTCCTGGTTTCATCATTAACGGCGGTGTGATCAGTGGTAATCAAGGATATTATGGCGGTGGTATTTGTTTCTATGGCGGTTCCGATGCAGTTTTGAATGATGTCGAAATTAGCTCAAACTATGGTGAAAATGCAGGCGGCGGTGTTCACATGGACGGCGCAACTCCTACAATTAATAATTGTCTTATAAAAGATAACGGTTCACCAGAAGGTGGAGGCGTTTTTGCATATGGCAACTCCTATCCTATAATTGAAAATAGTATAATTAAAGATAACGTATGTGACCTTGAAGGAGGAGGCGTTTATTACAAAGGTGTAATTGGAGGAGTAATAAGAAACTCGTTGGTTCACGGTAATTATTCAGATTCTTATACCGGTGGTGTTTCTGTTCAGGGTGCAGAAGTTCACATAATTAACAGTACCATAACTGAAAATGATGCTAATACTGATGGCGGAGTTGCAGCCTGGGGTGGTGGAATTACACATATTACAAACTCCATTGCCTGGGGAAACTCCGATCTTGGCGGGACTAGTTCCTTAACTGTATGGGATGGTGAAATAAATCTCTATTACAGTAACACTGATGAAAATGGGTGGGATGGTGATCAAAATCTAAGTATTGATCCACTTTTTATTGATGCCTCTACAGGAGACTATGGACTTCAAATCAACTCACCATGTGTCGATGCTGGTACTACTGAGTTAACTACCTATCACTCTATAGCTGCTAATTATTATCCCGGATTTTCAGACATCGCAGAATATCAGGGTGCAGCTCCTGATATGGGTGCCTATGAGACGATTATTGCTGTTATCCCTCCAAATAATATTAGTTACGTACAACAGACATCATCGGTAATGCTAATGTGGAACGATATAGCAGCGTCTTACAGCTATATGGTAGAAAAATCTTTAATTGAAACGTTCTCAGGTGGCTATGTCGGGCAGTTTATTGTAGAGGATAATACATTTACAGATAGTGATATAGAAGTTGGAGTAGAGTATTTCTACAGAGTCTCATCCATCTATGGAGATGTGTATAGTGATCCTTCTGAGGTTATTTCTCTTATGCTCGTTCCTACACCAACCGGATTAGCTATTACAGTTCAAGATGATGAATCTGTTCATCTGACCTGGGATAATGATGACAATGCAACTAATTATCAAATACAAAGAGCATCAAGTCCAATGTTTTTTGGCTCAGACCTTTTCTATTCGACAGAAAGCAATTACAATGATACTGATATAACTCCTGGAATAACAAATTATTATAGAGTTAGTGCTTTATATGGAGATTATATCAGCTCCCAAACTTATCACGTTTCTGCTCTGGTGGTTCCTGCGCCAGTAGGTGTTATGGTTACGTTGGATGAGTCTACTGTAACACTATCATGGGACCCGGTGGATATTGCTACAGTCAGTTATGCGATTGAACGTGCAACAGACTTACTTTTTACCTCAGATATTGTAGATTTCACTTCTACGGAGAATAGTTTCGTAGATAATAGCGTAGAGACAGATATCGAATATTTCTATAGAGTTAGCGCTGTTTGCTGTGGTGGAAACAATGTTAGTTTCCATTCTGAAGTGGTAAGTGCAATGCTTACGCCGATGGGTGTAGATATAGCTAGCGTTCCTGATGCATATAGCTTACACCAGAACTATCCGAATCCATTTAATCCAACGACACAGATACGTTATGGACTTAAAGAAAACACTTATGTAAATATTGATATATATAACCTTATGGGTAAAAGAGTAAAGTCATTAGTTAATGTTGATCAAGACGCTGGGTATAGATCTGTTTATTGGGATGCAACAAATGATTTAGGCCAGCCAGTCTCCGCTGGTATGTATATCTATACGATCCAAGCAGGTGAGTTTAGGCAAACTAAGAAAATGGTATTGTTAAAATAATTATTAAAATGGAATTACATATAAGAGGGCTATTATGAAAAAATATATAGTTATTCTATTATTACCTTTATTAGTATTTACTATCAGTTGTGAAGATATTGATTCTAGTCCTAATACAAATAAATATACTTACTATGATGATATATCAGATATTACTTATCTGAACAGTTCCTTTTATACAACTAATTATGATCTTTCTGGCAATGCTGGAGAGCAGATTGATTTAATAGTTTATGATATTGTAGATACAGAAACTGTCATGAATAATAAGTTTAGTTTAGGTTTAAATGGGCAAGGATATTTTAGCATAACAAATGACGGTAATGATCTCTTCCTGCAATCAAGGTCTAACTATAATATCTTCAAATTATCTAACACAGGTGAAATAGCATACTTATCTAATGATACCTTGGATACAAAGTGGTTGCCTAGTGGATTAACATATAATTCTTCTAATGATTCATTGGTATTTTTGTATAGGAACACTGAAAAGGGTAACCAATATAGATTAAGAGAGGTTTCTAAGCTATTTTCTCAACAATCAAAAAATGATAGAGAGTTTGTATTGAATGGTTTAGATACAACATTGTATGGTGCTTTATGTATAGCTTATAAAGAACCAAACCTTTATGTACTGGCATTCGATGGACAAGAAGATGTCCTGATTACGATGGATTACAGTAGTCTTAATTTGATTTCAAATGAATCAGTAAATGATTCAACAGCTGTTGGTATTGACATCGTTAATAATTCTATATATCTTAGTTATAGAGATAGAACAATCTCTTTGTTTAAAGAACTTTAAACAAATCCTAGAGACTATCCAATATATGTTAAAGTCCCGCATTAGTAGTTTTAGTACGGTCTACCATCTAGTTAACGACTTTGATATTAGCGTATTAGCATATTTATTTTTGGGTACCTTAATAATTTTATCCCCATGAAATTGATTCATACACTAAACTAGCCAACCAAAATAAGATAACCGCGCCTGCAGTATAAATTGTTCCAGCCTGTGCTAGGCTATATTGCCTATCTTTTTTCTTAATATTGAATCTATTCTGACTCTTGTAGTCTTCTACTATTGGACCGTGCTTGGATTTGAAAACCTCGTGCTCATTTTCAGGTAAACTGGCTAAGTAATTTTCCATTTTTTTATCAAAATAAGTTTTCTGATTGTATCTATCATATATTTTGGGAAATATAAATGGATATGCCATTACCAATGCTGGTGACAGGTTAAATAATATAGGAACTATAGGCATAGTTACGGCATAATTTGTCACGATTCTTCGAAAAGAACTCATATGAAACTGATGTCTTTCTATGGCACGATATGCGGATAGCTCCCCCAACTGTTCAGCAAAGATAATGGAACGTTTGGTAGATCCAAGATTCAATTCTTTGGTTGCATTTAAAAAAGAATCCCTTTCATCTATCATATTAAAATTATTGAATTTTCTATGTTGATTTATTCCCTTGAAAATAAATCCTAACATAAATGAAAGCATATATGGTTCTGGTATCTGGTTCGATGGTGCCACAATTTCACCAAGAATAAAAGATGTGGGTAAACCAAGTAAAAAAATTATTGATGGAGAGTCAATTATACTTGGTTTCTTATGGTGAACAGATGAATTTATTATTTTTGAGGCTATATCCCTGACCTCATAGACAGATGCTTTCGTATTTTTTACTCCATTGATTACATAGGAAGATGTCTCATCTGAGCTATTAAGAGTCACTTGACCGTCCTTGACTAGAGTCACCGATCCTTGCTTCAATAGACTAACCCTCTTGATTTGCACTGACTGAGCTACTTCTTTGCCTTCAAGAATGAAGTATAGTTCTTCTAATTCAATCCGATCAAATTTACCGCTATATTCTTGATCATTTTTCAAGATCAATAGGTCCTGGCCAAAGATAGACCCACTAAGAAATAGTAATGTAAATTGCTTAATCATTTTAAATAATTCTATCTAGTAGTTCTTTAAATAGCTCTTTAATGGTCTCACTTAACCAATGTTGACGATCATGTACGTTTAAATCATCAGTCACTAAAAATAAAGAAATTCCGATGCCAAGGTGCGACTTGTATGATCCTCTGTACATTTCGTAGGATATATAAGGTTGCCACATGCTTTTGGAAACAAGTTTGGCAGAAATGCTAACCCCTGTACTACTAGTTGTTTTTTCACTAAACCACCCGTATGTATCGGTTGAATAAATGATTGATGAAGAAAATTTCATATAATCAAAGATTTTTGATTTTTCAATGATTTTAATGCCCTTTAGCACATCATAAAATCCAAATGATATAAAACGGGACCACAGTTCATTGTCATTATTCTCAGTTATGCCATCTAACATCAGATTGCCTCTGATAATCCTACTGCCTAAGGAAAACATCATATTGCCTTTAACATAGTCCAGAGTTCCATTCATAAAACCATTATGGTTAATCCATTGCATATTATTTTCTTCAGGTGGAAGTGTGAATTCTCCTCCAGAGCAGGCCCCAATTGTATAGCCAAAACCAGACCGTCCGTATAGTTGTCCAGTAAGTAAGATTATAATAATGAGGTTAGTTTTCATAGTATACCTAGGTGGATTTTAACATTTTAAAAACATTTTTTAAAATGGTTCTATTTTTTTGTTTGTAGCCTATCACACATTGTAAGGTAATTTTTTGTAGATTTAGATAATGTTTAATTTTATTATATCTAAACTGTTTTTACTTAGTATCATTTTGTTTCAATTTCTAATTGCTCAAGGGTCTGTGATGCTTGTAGGGGGTGGCGGAGAAAATTATGGCTCTTGGTCGGATGATCCTTATAATTGGTTTGTGGAAAAAGCTGGCAATGGAAAAATAATTAATATAGACGTGGATGAAGCCAGTGAATGGTATCCGGATTATTTTATATCTTTGGGAGCAAATCTGAACAGTCACAATCTCCAAATTGCCACAGTAGAGAACGCCAATAACCCTTTTATATACCAGGAACTCTTAAGCGCAGATGGCATATTTATTGAAGGCGGTGATCAATGGGATTACATCTCCACTTGGAAAAATACCCTTGTTCAAACTGCAATCGAATACGTATATAATAATGGTGGTGTTATTGGTGGAACCAGTGCTGGTTTGGCCATATTGGGCGAAGTGGTTTTTGATGCTCAGTATGGCTCACTGACTTCTGACCAGGCAGCTTACAATCCTTATCATTATCGTGTGAGTATTACAGATGATTTCTTGAGTATTCTACCTGGTGTTTTTACGGATTCGCATTTTAATGATCGAGGTAGACTTGGAAGATTGGCTGTTATGCTTGCACGTAGAAATCAAGATTTTGAAGAAGATCTATTAGGTATAGGTGTTGAATATAAAACTGCATTTTGTATAGATGAAAATATGATTGGAACTGTTCATGGTAAAATGGTCACTATCATTCATCAAACAGATTCATCAGAAATTCAATGTATTATTAATGAACCACCTCGGTTTACAAATATTCTATTTAACCAACTATTAGATGGGGTCCAGTACAGTCTTGAAACAAGAGAGGTAATTGCATATGGAAATTGGATAGAACCTTTTGAGTCAGAAGTAATCACAGCACCAGTATTTACACAGCTTACTTTAAATGGATCGGAAAGTAGCACGGCTAATTTTGGACAATATGTAATCACTGGACTGACAGGCAGCGTTAATAACTGGTGGTATGGAGATTTAGAAATTGAAGATGGCAATGGTCTTGTTCCTCATTCAGTAATTATTCCAAAAATCTGGAGCGATTATGATTATTTCCCAAATCGTATAATCGGTGGACAATATGGTATTGTAACAGATGAGATTTTTTTGTCTCAATTTCAGGATAAACCTTTTGTTACACTATTTATAGATGATAATTCTTCTCCAAGTATATCGACTGAAGGTATTCTAACTGTAGATAATTTAACTTATGTTTTAGATATTTTTGATGCTACGCATATCGGCACTAACAGTGATAATATGCCTGGTATTGTTAATGGGCGTTTTCACTTACTTGCTAATGATGATCAGTATGATTTAGCATCTAAATATAATATGCTTAATAACGACAATATTGAATCCATCGTCACAAAGAAAATTGAATTAAATCAAAATTATCCAAACCCATTTAATCCAATAACATTAATAAACTATGAATTGACTTATGATGGGCTGGTAAATATAACTATCTATGATATGATGGGTAGAATAGTTAAAACGCTTGTAAATAGCTCACAAACTTCAGGATATAAGTCTATTAGGTGGAATGCTACCAATGACAGTAATGAGCCCGTATCAGCAGGATTGTATCTTTATACTATAGAAGCAGGAGAGTTTAGGCAAACCAAAAAGATGGTACTACTAAAGTAGAGCTGATTAATGACACGTTTTATTAGGTATAGTTAGATACTAAACCACACAGATTTTTTATTTATTTTTTGTAGATTTGTATGTGGGTGATAATCTAAAAAAGTGGATGCTATATGTAGATATAATTTTACTATCAGCTTGGTTTGGATATGGTGGTAAAACAATATATAATGGAGACACATTAAGTACCGGATATATAGCTATAGGTCTATTAATAAGTGCTGGAATAATTACTTTTTTTTATATTAAAAAAGAAGAATCGCTTTTAAGTATAATGAGTTTAGATGAAGAAGAATAGCCTATGAAAAAATACCTGCTCATCATTTTTTTGATTGGGGCTTGGAATTGTGAATATGATAAAGATGAAGATTGTCCAGCAATATACGCGCCAGTATGCGGGGATGATGAAGTGACTTATGGTAATGATTGTTATGCTAGAAATGATGGCGTCAAAGAATGGACTTTAGGTGAGTGTGGCTGTATAGATGAATCTAAGATATTAGATGATTCTATTTGTACTGAAGAGTATCAACCTGTATGTGGTTGTGATGGATTAACCTATGATAATCATTGTGTTGCTGAAAACTCAGGTGTGATCAATTGGACCGAAGGGGAGTGTTAATGAAAAAATATTTATTTATTGTTTTTTGGTCGGGGTTTGTTTTGGGTTTTTAACTTTAGGTTTGCTCATGCTTTGTCAAAGAGTGTGCCTACGTTTACCTTCATTTATAACATCACGAAAAAGATTTACAATATTAACCTTATTTACGTGATCTACGGCAAAATCAGGCAAATATCCTCCTGGATCAATTAATAAGCGATAAGAGACTATGGATGTGCCATCATCTAAAAAATCAATATTCCATATACCTGCTCCAATATCTAGATAAAGTTCTTTACCAGACTGAAAATCAGTTGATATATAAGAGTAAATATCTTTCTTCAGGGTATGCCAATGTATGAAAGTCTTTGGGTAGTCCGGAAGAAATGTGTTAGAAGACATTCTAAAAAAGTATTCACGATCCTTTATGAAAGGTATTGGAACAGAAATAAACTGATACCCATCTACTGAATTAAGATCACTGTTTATTACCTGAAAATATAGTTTTTTTGAACTTATGAAATAATTATTATAGTTTTTTATATCCATGATAATATCTGTTATTATATTTTTAGGAATATTTGTTTCAATGTGAACCTTAACAGCTTTTATACTAATATTTGGTACTTGCTTTGTGCTTAAACTAATTCCATCAATGATAGAAGATTTATCCCATCCATTATCGGCGTAAAGAGTTTTAAATAATGAGGTTGATAAG
>Ga0208277_1001622_pt1 | contig 13025 bp, 9 predicted proteins | sample ETNtaG_5_FD_185782 | JGI IMG/M metagenome (GOLD analysis project Ga0208277, IMG submission 185782) | Marine microbial and viral communities from oxygen minimum zone, Eastern Pacific Ocean - ETNP201406SV205 (SPAdes) (version 2) | ecosystem: Environmental > Aquatic > Marine > Oceanic ...
GCACAAATTTTGATAGTAGTAATGAACTAACCATTACTTCTATGAGGAGAAAAAAATTACTTGATAATATTATATTGTATTATAATTTACATATTGAAAATTTTAAAGTAGTTAAATCTTTAGACGTGCTTAGAAAATTATTTTAATAGTGAATAAATTTTACTTTCTATTATTTTTTTCAATTATAGGTTTCTCACAAAATTTAAAGATTGTTGATGAAAATAATCAACCAGTAATTGGAGCATCAGTTTCTAGCAACTTAGATTATTATCAAACAACAGATAAAAATGGTTATGTAAGACTAGACAAATTTTCGAATTCTGATACCATAATTATAAATCAATATGGATTCAAGGAACAAAAATTTGTAAAATCTAAACTTGATGAGACTATACTCCTATTTTATGATAATGAACTATTAGACGAAGTGGTAATATCAGCTTCTAAATTTTCACAAAAGTTTAGAGAGGTGCCTAAAAAAGTTACACAAATTAAAAGAACTACTATTGAATTCACAAATCCTATGACAAGTGCAGATTTGCTTGAGAGAGGAGGTTATGTATTTATACAAAAAAGTCAATTAGGGGGAGGGAGTCCAATGATAAGAGGTCTTTCAACTAACAGATTAGTTTTGTCGGTTGATGGCGTAAGACTAAATAATGCAATTTTTAGAGGAGGAAATATGCATAATGTGATCTCAATTTCTCCTTTGAATATCGAAAACACAGAGGTTATTATGGGCTCTGCATCTGTTTTATATGGAAGCGATGCCATTGGGGGAGTTATGAATTTTTATACTAAAAAAGCCAAGCTGTCAAATGAATCAAATCCGTATATCAAAATAAACCTTAATTCTAGATATTCATCAGCTTCAAATGAAAAAATGTATCACTTAGACTTAAACTACGGATTAGAGAAAGTAGCATTTTTGTCAAGTTTCTCAAAATCAGATTTCGGCGATTTAAGCATGGGTAAAAATGGGCCAACAGATTATTTGAGACCAAGCTATGTTGGTCAAAATTCAGCTGGTGATGATATAATTATAACAAATCCAAACTCAAGAATTCAAAGAAATACAGCATATAATCAAACTAATTTTATGCAAAAAGTTGTTTATCAACCAAGCAACGATTTGAGTATTGATTTAGGTATTCATTTTTCAAGAACCGGAAATATTCCTAGGTATGATAGATTGATAAGAAATGATGAGAATCAAGTTGTTGTTGGCGGAACGCAAGGTCTTTATTATTCAGAGTGGTATTATGGACCACAGGAATGGCTATTAATCAATAGCCAATTAACCTTTATTCCAAAAGAAACTAAATTTTATGATGAATTAAAATTTGGCTCATCATTTCAGAAATTCTCAGAAAGTAGAAACAGTAGAAGGTTTAATGATGGTTTTCTAAAATCAAGAGAAGAGAAATTGGATATATTTTCTTTTAATCTAGATTTTTTTAAAAAAATATCAGAAAATTCCAACATTACATATGGGCTAGAGATGATAGAAAACAAAGTTGGTTCATCTGCTAAAAGTATTAATGTAAGTAATTTATCTGAAACCCCAATTTCGACAAGATATCCTGATAATTCATCTTTGAATTCCTTGGGACTCTATATTAATTACAAGACTAAAATTATTGAAGATGTATTTTTCCAAAGTGGTGTGAGATATAGTTCAACAGAATTAAAATCAGATTTATCTCAAAATAATATTTATTATGATTTTATATATGACAATACAACACTTGAAAATGGAGCGTTCGTTGGAGGTATAGGACTAAGCTGGGTTAGAAATATTTATAATAATTGGAAGTTTAATATCAATACAGCTTTTAGATCTCCAAACATAGACGATCTTGCTAAGGTTTTTGATTCTGAACCTGGAAGTGTGGTTGTTCCAAACCCTGACTTAAAACCAGAAAGATCTTTTGGTATTGAGTTTGGGGGTTACTTTAGAACAAAGAATAACATTGAATTAGATTTTTCATCCTATGTCACATATTTGTATAATTCATTTATAAGGGATGATTTTACATTGAGTAACGGTGTATCAGAAATTTTTTATGATGGAGAATTATCACAAATTCAAGCGCTTCAAAACAGCTCAAAGTCTTTTATTTACGGAATGGAATTTGGGTTAAATATGTTTTTAAACAAAAACTTTCGTATCAAATCCCAACATAATTTAATTGCTGGATATGAATTAAATCAATCACCATTTTCAATGCCAGTTAGGCATATACCACCCAATTACGGTAATTTTCATTTTATTTATAATAATGGAGATTTTACAATTGATACATACTTAAATTATAATTCTAAAATATCATTTAGTAATCTTGCAGAGTCTGAAAGGGCGAAACCTTATATGTATGCACTAGATGAAAATGGCAACCCATACTCACCATCGTGGATGACATTTAATATTAGATCAAAATATTCCTTTTCCAAAATGCTAAACATCAATTTTACTGTTGAGAATATAACAAATAAATTATATAGACCCTATTCATCAGGAATTTCAGCACCTGGTTTAAACTTTATTTTTTCTCTGAACTATGCCTATTAGTTTTACTGAAGATGAAAAGATAATAATTGAAAAAATTCAATCTTATTGTCTTTATCAAGATAGATGTATTAAGGAAGTAAAAAACAAATTATATTCATTTAAAGTAAGTTCACAATTGGTCGAAAATATAGTTGAATATTTGATTGATAATGATTACTTAAATGAAGAAAGATATACTAAGATGTTTATCCAAGGAAAGCTTAGAATAAAAAAATGGGGAAGAATTAAGTTGAAGTATGAGTTGAGATCAAAAGGTATTGATATAAAAATAATTAATGAACATATCAATCAAATTAACGAAGAGGATTACATAGAATATTTCAATGAATTTTCGACAAACAAGATTAAATTTTTAAAAGGGTCAAATGATCAAAAGAAAAGATCTTTTATAAACTACTTCACATACAGAGGCTGGGAGAATAATCTTATTTATGAAAAACTAAAAGATGTAAATTAGAATGAATATTTTATTCCTGCCAACGTGTTAAATCCTGGCATTGGAACCAGATTTGTTTCTGAATATTCTGTATCTAATATATTATTTAATATAATCGATAGAGTGAATTTCTCAAGTTTATAAGTGGTTGTAAAATCAATAACCGTATACTTCTCCTCATCTGTTCTTTCAGCATTTTTGTAAGCTAAAGTAGATGATATTTTTTCGTTAACTTCAAACATATAAGTAGCAGTAACTTGATTTTTTAAAGAATTCAAAGCATATCTTGAAAAAGCAAAATTGGTTTCTAAAATATCATCATTTATATTACTAAAACCAATGTTTATTCGATGTTTAAGAAACGCAGCAAGATAAAATTTGTAACTCATGTTTAATTCAAAACCATTAGTTCTTATTTCTCTGATATTACTTGCTTGCCACGGATTAGTTTCATTATTCCTAACATAATCAATTATATCAGAAGCATCCCTACGATACAAAGACATATTAAGATTGAAATTTTCTTTTCTATATTTTATACCTAATTCTGAGGTTAATGCTTTTTCAAGTTTTAAGTTTTCATTACCCAATGTAGTAGGGCTTGAATAAAATAAATCTGTGTAAGTGGGTATTCTGTATGTATAACCGATATTACTATAAAGTGTTAGGTTTTGGTTAATTCTGTAGCCCAAATCCATCCCGGGATAGAAAAATAAATTATTAAAAAAATTATTTTGATACTTCAATCTTGTTGATACGTCAGAAAAATATGTGATAGCAATACCCGGAGTTAAATCAATTTTTTCATTTTGAAATTGAATTTTTTGTTCAATGAATATATTTAACATTGTTCTATTTCTGTCACCAAGATTATTGCTGCTTAAGGAAACTTGCGACAAATCAAACCCAATCCCTAAATTACCTAGAGCGTTTGGGGTAGACGCATTAATTTCAACTCCAACTTTATTAGAGATATGTAGATTTCTGTAAACTGAAGGGTCTTGCCTTAGATAAACATACATGTCTTGATTTCTCTTCCAATAAAGTTTAGGTTTAATGATTAATTCATCTTTTTTGTAGACTGTGCTTAATCCAACTATACTGGCTTGCGTTTCTTCATATTGATCAATAGCTGCAGGGCTTGCATAGAATCCATTTGCACCAAATTTCCTTTCGTTAAATGCTCCAATAGCTGAGATCTTCTGATCCTTTATTTTAAAACTATTTTTGATAAAAAATTCATCATTTTTAAAGTCTGTATTATACCTGTAACCCTCAGACTCCTTTCTGTTGTAGTTAATGAGTAAATCAGAATTTTTCAATTTTCTTTGCATTGTTACTGCAGCTCTTTTTTGATCAAATGACCCCCCTGAAAGATCCAAAGAAATATTATTTTCAATATCTCTTTTTGTGATAATATTTATAGCTCCAGTAAACGCATTTTGACCATATATTCTGCTGGCTGCCCCCTTTATAATTTCTATTTTTTCTATTACTTCCAATGGAAGTGTCATATTCATTGTGTGATGACCGGTTTGTGGGTCTTCAACTTTCATTCCATCAATTAACAATAATGTTTGATCGAACGAACCTCCTCTTATATAAAGATCTGCTTGCATACCTTCAACTCCTCTTCTTCTAATATCTATACCAGCTATTTGTTGTAGCAACTCACTAAGATTCGTCGCTGTACTATTCTGAATTTCTTCTCTAGAGATGCTTACAACGCTGATGGAGTTTTGTGAACTTTCAATTTCAATTCTAGGGCTAGAAAGTATCTCAATTTCGTCTAATTTTATTTCATCTTCGCTTTCTTGCGCATTTGAATGTGTTACAAATGTGTTAAAAATTAGAATTGATAAGAGTAGTTTTTTCATTATTCTATTTCAAAAAATTATCTTTTCTAAAAGTACTTATTTTAGATTGTGTAATCAAACTATTTTTTGTTAAATAAGTTCTTGAATTTTACAATTTTTAAATTGATAAAAACTTATATTTATATTGATGTTTGCCCTAATAGATTGTAATAATTTTTATGTCTCTTGCGAGAGAGTTTTTAACCCAAGTTTAAATGGTAGGCCTATAGTTGTTTTGTCAAATAATGATGGTTGTGCTATCTCAAGGAGTGACGAAGCTAAGAAATTAGGTATCCCGATGGGCGCTCCTATATTTAAATATCGGTCGATTATCAATAAGCATAATGTAGTTGTTCTATCATCAAATTATCCTCTATACGCTGACATGAGTCATCGTGTGATGACAACGATTTCAAAGTTTATTTCAGATATTGAAATATATAGTATTGACGAAGCTTTTTTAAAATTTGAAGGATTTGAAAATCATGATCTTTTTTGCTATGCTTCAAAAATGAGAAATACGATTTTGAAATGGACTGGAATACCAACTTCTGTAGGGATTGCTCCCACAAAATCATTGGCAAAGATCTCTAATAAAATTGCAAGAAAATTTCCATCTCAAACAAAACACGTATATGTTTTGGATACAGATTATAAAAGATTTAAAGCACTAAATTATTTTCCTATGGATGATATATGGGGAATAGGTAGCAGATTATCTAAGCGCCTTCAAAATATAGGATGTAAAAATACATCAGACTTTGTTAATTTGCCTGAACAATGGGTCAAATCAAATCTTTCAATTGTTGAATTAAAGATTCAACAAGAGTTAAAAGGTATATCAAATTTTGATTTAGATTCTTTGAAGATTAAGAAGTCTATAGCCACTACAAGGTCTTTTGAAAAACCTATTTCAGATTTAAGTAAACTAAAAGAAAGGGTTTCAACTTTTTCGCTTTCCTGTGCTGAAAAGTTAAGAAGACAGAACTCTTTGTGTAATGTTATGATTGTATTTATAAGAAGTAATTATTTCAGAAAAGATTTACAACAACATTCTTGTTCTAGGGTTGTAACATTACCATATCCAACAAACTCTTCTTTTGTTTTAAACAACTATGCTCTAAAGACAATTGAAAATATGTTTCAAGATAAAATAGATTATAAAAAGGCTGGTGTAATTGTGACTAGTCTTGTCCCTAATAATAGCTATCAACTTGGTATTTTTGAAAATGAAGATTACAGACATCAGCCTTTAATGAAGACAATGGATTACATCAACTCTAAATACGGTGAAAAAATCAAGTTAGCTAATCAAGACTTAAAACAAAAATGGAAGATGAAGCAGGAATTTTTATCACCTTGTTATACAACTAAAATTGATGATATTATTAAGATTAAATGAAAAATAAAAACAATTTAAATTTTTTCACACCCAGCAAGAATACTAATCTTGATGTACTTTTAATCAATGCCGGAATATCAGCAGGATTTCCTTCACCTGCAGGTGATTTTAAGCAGGAAAGAATAAGCCTTGATCAAGAGCTAATCAAAAATAAAGAAGCCACTTTTTTTGCTAGAGTTTCAGGCGAGTCAATGATTAATGCTGGTTTAGAAGATGGAGATTTAATTGTAATTGACAGAAGCATAGAGCCAAGTAATAATAAAATTGCAGTTTGCTTTATAGAAGGCGAGTTTACAGTAAAAAGACTTGTCGTAAAAAGAAACAAAATTTGGTTACAGCCTGAAAATTCGAGTTATAAACCGATTGAGGTTAAAGATGATGATCAGCTAATCATTTGGGGAATTGTAACAAATGTAATTAAGAAGCTGTAGAATTTCTATTCCACTAATGCGGTTACCTTGTTGTTTTTCATTTCAACAGTTCCAGAATTGATAGCTAAATGATAACCCCTATCACTCTTTTCAAAAATTTCTTTTTGTGTATCATCAAGAGTAATATTTCCGTAAACTTTTATTGCACCTTTTTTTAAGTTTGATACAATTGCTGCGTGATTATTTAACATTTCAAATTCACCATCAACACCAGGTACCGCAACGGATTCTACCTCACCGCTAAAGATTATTTTTTCTGGGGAAATTATTTCTAATATCATTTATAGAAAGTTTATACTTCGGCAAGCATTTTTTCTCCAGCTTCAATTACTTCCTCAATTGTTCCTTTTAAGTTGAAAGCAGCTTCTGGTAAATGATCAAGTTCGCCATCCATAATCATATTGAACCCTTTGATTGTATCTTTAATATCAACTAATACACCTGGTATTCCAGTAAACTGTTCTGCTACATGGAAGGGTTGAGATAAGAATCTTTGAACTCTTCTTGCTCGACCAACTGCTTGCTTGTCTTCTTCAGATAATTCTTCCATACCAAGAATGGCAATAATATCTTGAAGTTCTTTGTAGCGTTGTAATAATTCTTTTACTCTTTGAGCACAATTGTAATGGTCATCTCCTAGAATTTCAGGAGTTAAAATTCTTGATGTAGAATCAAGCGGATCTACAGCAGGGTATATACCAAGCTCAGCAATTTTTCTAGAAAGTACTGTTGTTGCATCTAAGTGTGCAAAGGTAGTCGCAGGCGCAGGATCTGTTAAATCATCTGCAGGGACATAAACAGCCTGAACAGAAGTAATTGATCCATTTTTTGTCGAAGTAATTCTTTCTTGCATTGCACCCATTTCTGTTGCAAGAGTTGGTTGATAACCAACAGCTGAAGGCATTCTACCAAGTAAAGCAGACACCTCAGAACCAGCTTGTGTAAATCTAAATATATTGTCTACAAAGAAAAGTACATCTTTTCCTTGACCATCTCCAGCTCCATCTCTAAAATATTCTGCCACAGTTAAACCAGAAAGTGCAACTCTTGCTCTTGCTCCTGGAGGTTCGTTCATTTGTCCGAATACAAATGTAGCTTTAGAATCTTTTAGTGCTTTTTTATCAACTTTACTCAGGTCCCATCCACCTTTTTCCATACTCTCCATGAATTCATCACCATAGTTGATAATTCCTGATTCAAGCATCTCTCTAAGCAAGTCATTTCCTTCTCTAGTTCTTTCCCCAACACCAGCAAATACAGATAATCCACCGTGCCCTTTGGCAATGTTATTAATTAGCTCCTGAATAAGAACTGTTTTACCAACACCAGCTCCCCCAAATAAACCAATTTTACCACCTTTTGCATAGGGCTCAATCAAATCAATAACTTTGATTCCTGTAAAAAGGACTTCAGTTGCCGTTGAAAGATCTTCAAATTTTGGAGATTCTCTGTGTATTGGTAGACCATTATCACCCGTTTTTGGCAAGTCACCAATTCCATCAATAGAATCACCGATAACATTAAAGAGCCTGCCATTAATTTCTTCTCCAATTGGCATTTGAATAGGCTTGTTAGTTGCTTTAACCTCAGTTCCTCTACTAAGACCGTCAGATGAATCCATAGCAATTGTTCTAACCATGTTTTCTCCAATGTGTGATTGAACCTCAAGAACAAGTTTTGTTCCATCAGCTTTTGCTATTTCTAAAGAGTCATAAATTTTCGGAAGGCTGGAATCTGAATTGAATTCAACATCAATTACAGGTCCTACTATTTGAGCTATTTTTCCAGATGTCATTTTTTGGGTATGATATTAAATATATTGATGCTTAATTAAAGCGCAAATATAGATTTTTTATGAAATATATTCAATAGATTTTCTAACAAATAATCAACTATTATAAACAAAAAAAAAGTCTGGAAAATTTCCAGACTTTTTTTATTTAGTTTGTTTTTTAGAGACTATATACCATCAGGATAATTAGTAGGATAATCTCCAACATCTAATCCAACATCAGAAAGATTAGATCCCCATGTAGCATCTATAGCTTCCATCATCTTTTTAGCAATTAAGGCACTACCTCTTGAAGTTGGATGATAACCGTCAAGTCCAAAGAACCCACCGAATACTAAATCACCTGTCATATTAAAATCATCTTCAAAAATTCCAGTAGTAACAAGTTCATTATATAATCCTCCTAAATCAAAAAGAGCCCATCCATTTGGAACAGAAGCAGAAATAGCTGCATTTGCAGTTGCAAGTTCTGATTGAATATAAGAAATTTCATTTGCCATTAATGTAAATTGATCAGGAAGTGGAGCAGATACACCCCATACACCAAGTGCTGGGTTTGTAGGATCTACTGGGTTTCCTAAAAGTGCTAAAGCAGTAATACCAATTTTATCATTGGCATTTGCTTGTCTTATATTTGGAAGTACAGGCCCACCTAATGCACTAAGGTCTATTAATGTTAAGCTCTCATCATCAATAATTACACCATTTTGACCAGCCACAGCAGTTACAGTTCTTAAAGCCGCCTCCTCTGGTGTAATAATACCAAATAATGCAGCAACAAATAATGCGCCGTTGTAAGGATCACCTAATTGAGCATTTAAAAGATCAGCTGTTGCTTGATCTAATGGAATTGAATTCCAAGGTACTGTGTTCCATTGAGGTGTATTGGTTGGGTCTGGCAACGTTGTAACCACTCCACTAGGAACCATAGCTCCTAATGTTTGAAGTGTTGCTCCAACACCTACTAACATACCTTGAGGACTTGTTAAATCTAACATTGTACCAGAAAGTCCACTTGCACCGAAACCTGCGTATGCAGCAAAATCATTACCTGGCATAACAGTAACAAATGTTGGCATTTGACCTGCAGCATCTCCTAAAACAGTAGCGCCGTCACTTGAAGCAGCTCTTACAAACCATGGGTTTGCAGCTCCAACAGCTAAACCAGCTAAACTACCATATCCAGGTGCAACCATATGGATTCCGTTAACAAAAGGAAAAGCCATATTATTATAAGGTCCAGGCATCGTACTAGTAGCTTCATTAGTAATATTTCCGCTTACACCAGCTGGTCCTGCTCCATTAAAAAATAATCTTTCACCCCATACTTCATTTCCAGCTACTAACATACCACCAACGTTATCATTAGTGTAAGGTTGTGTAAATTCACCGCCTCCGGCCATTGACATAACTCCTGCCATAATATTTGGATACGAATTCATCTGACCAACCATAAATAAAGAGTTGTCGGTCATACCAGCAGTAATACCTTCACCCATAGCTACATATGTGCTAAAGTCAGCATCTCCAGAATCAATTTCAAGATACGGGTCTGGGTAAACTTCGTCTGGATTAACGATGTCTGTTTCACAACTCCAAAGAGCTAACATAAAAACAGACAATAATAAATATTTAATTTTCATAATTATTTTATTTTAATTTTTAAAAGTTATTTGCAGTCCATGAAATATAATACTGTGTACCAATAAATCCTGAACCAAATGCTGTAAAGTACTCTTCACCACCTATGTTGGTTGCACCAACTTTAATCGTTGATTTCCATTTAGGTACCGTAAGATTAAACTGAGCATCTATTATGTGAGTATCTGGCACCATACCATCACCAAATGATGCTTGCCATAAGTACTCACTCCAATATCTCCAAGCAACATTAAATCCAAAATTCTTAAAGAGTTCTGTGTTTCCAAACTGAGCTTTTAATTTGTGTTCAGGTGTATTCCAGTTAGTTCTGAAATCTGGATATAATGATTGTTCAAATTCTAATTTTGATTTTGTATAACTTCCTGAAAGATCAAAGTCTCCAAAAATCTTGGTAGCCATTCCTATAGACATTCCCCATGAAGAAATTTCTGCAGGAGAGTTAGTATAAGAACTCCAAGTCTCAAAATCTCCATTAGCAATTGCTAGAACTGATAGTCCACCGTCACCAACTTGACCATAAAGAGGAGATAATACTACTTGAGTATTTATAAAATCTTGGAAGTCGTTTCTGTATACAGCTGCATCAATTGTGAATGTTCTACTTAATTTTCCTCTAAAACCAAATTCCATTGATTGCATTTGCTCTGGCTTAACGTAGTCAACCTGCGCAACATTAAGTAAAGCAGGATTACCTGTAGCAGCAAAAGCTTGTACTGAACTAGCTTCATATGCATTGTTATATGCAGCAGCACCTGAAATTGTTACACTTGCAGGAATACCTAAAGCTTGACCAGCAGCACTAATTCCGTAATCTCTGATATATCTTTCCGGGTTTCCAGGAGCTGAACCTACTAATCTAGCTTGACCAGCATCAAGACCAATAAACAAGTCTTGCGTAGTTGGAGTTCTAAATCCTGTCTGATAAGAAACTCTAAAGTTTAAGTTTTTGTATTCTCCTGCAGTATAACTTAATACCGCTCTTGGTGAGAATTGACCATCAAATAATTCTGATTTATCATATCTAATCGCGGCAGTTAATACCATTCTGTCATCCATCATTTTCTTTACAGCCTGAGTGTAAAAACCTGTTTCTTGATATTCAATAGGCCCATCAACATCAGTAAATATTGTACCACTAGAGTTTAATGAATATCTTCTAGCGGATCCACCTACCTGTACTTCAGCCCAATCCCACATGTGACCAAAATTGTAGTTGTAATCTAAGTGATAGAATTTAGAATTATCTGTAAACCTTGCACCAGTTGTTAAGTCTGGATCTTGTATTACTTCAGCTAAGTTAGAGTTAAAGTCCTCTGAACCTGGCAACCATCTTCCGGTATCAGCAATTTGTCTTCCTAATGCATGTGCTTGCTCAATATTCATCCCTGATAATTGACCATTTACAATACCACCAACATATTCTGCAAACCAGTTAAGGTCTGGCTTCCATCTTCTGTTTACATTAATTGCGGCAAATGTCATGTCATATGAGTCACCTGCATCATCCTCAACTACATAAGCTCTAGCAAACCAATTATCATTGGTTACTTCAAGTTTGTGTTGTGTCATTAAAAAGTTTTTAATAGCATATCTGTTGATACCTTGGTATAAAGTTTTACCAGTACCCCATTTTCCAACGTATGATATTTCAAGGTTACTTCCTTCAACAGGTCTATAGTATACTCCCCAATCAGCCTTCTTACTTGTTGCATCAGGCTCTGCCATATCAGTTTCATTGTATCCTGTTCTACTTACAACTTCAGATGGAACTAGTGCTTCAGCACCAGCTGGTAAAAGACCTAATCCTACCATAGCTTGAGCTACACCATATATGTTCGTTGCAACTTCATCACCATAGATGTTAATTCCATCATGATTGTAATCCCCAGGGAATACAGATCTATTTAATTTATCTTTTTCGCTATTTGCAATCCAGTCAGTTCCAGTTAAGTAACCAAAATTCACTTTCATTGCAAGCTTGTCACTAAATTTGTGTCCCCATCTAATTTGAAGATCTTGGAATTCGTTAGTACCAGCAGCATCTTGTACTGTTACACCTCTTTTATATTGACCGCTAACTCCTTGGTGGTCAAACGGGTTTTTACTTCGCATTAACAAAATTCCATTAAATGCATTTGCACCATATAGTGCTGAAGAAGTTCCTGGAACTAATTCAACATCAAGTACATCAGTTTCTACCATCCCAAGTAAATTTCCTAATGGGAAATTAAGAGCAGGAGCCGAATTGTCCATTCCATCAACCAATTGTACAAACCTAGTGTTTGCAAATGTTGCAAACCCTCTTGTGTTAATCGATTTAAATGTGAAACTATTTACGTTAATATCAACACCTTTCAAGTTTTCAAGACCATCATAGAAGTCTGCAGACGCAGTAGTTCTAATATCTTTGGTTCCGAATCTCTCAACAGTTACAGGAGATTCAAAAACTCTTTGAGGAGTTCTAGAAGCAGAAACTACTACTTCATCAAGAGCAGTATCATCCTGCAAAACAATATTTACAGTTGAGCTGCCTGTAACTTCAACAGTTAAAGGTTTAAAACCTACACTACTAGCTTCAATGCTAAAAGGAGCATTCATGTCAACAGTAATAGAATAATTACCGTCAAAGTCAGCTGCAACACCACTAGATGTTCCAACTACAATTACAGTAGCGCCTGATAATGGTTGGTTATTTTGATCCGTTACACTTCCAGAAACAGTTGTCTGTGCGTAAGAAAAAACACCAACTAACATTATTAAAATCTTAAGAATTGTTCTCATAATTTGTTTATGTTTAATTTTTAATAGGTTAAATATATGTTAATAATCTGTTAACACAATGCATAATTAGAAAAAATTGGACTAAAAAAATAA
>Ga0208277_1001624_pt1 | contig 13019 bp, 12 predicted proteins | sample ETNtaG_5_FD_185782 | JGI IMG/M metagenome (GOLD analysis project Ga0208277, IMG submission 185782) | Marine microbial and viral communities from oxygen minimum zone, Eastern Pacific Ocean - ETNP201406SV205 (SPAdes) (version 2) | ecosystem: Environmental > Aquatic > Marine > Oceanic ...
AGAAAACTACCGGGGAAAAAAGATCAAATTAATGACATTAAAAACAATCTTGAAGAGTGGTCTCAAAAATTTCCATCCTTAGACATTGAATTTGAATTGCTTAAGATGCTCGACTGGCTTCAAGCCAACCAGAAACGCAAAAAGGATTATAAAGCTTTTTTCAGGAACTGGCTGAGGAAGTCTTCAAATTCAATAGAAAAAGAAGTGCAAGACGTATATCGTTATGTGTATGGCTGTAGTACAAACGAAAACTGTAAGCAACAGGAATCTGAATACAGAGACATGGCTATCTTCTGCGATAAATGTAATGCACAAAAGAAGATTATTAAATCTATAAGAGCTTAGTCTTCTTTTTCAACTGAAAGAGTAAAACTTTCTGACATTTCTTTCGTGAAAGATACATTAACCTCATGCTCTCCTAGGGTTTTGATTGGAGATTCCAAATCAATGTACTTCTTATCAATTTTAATACCATTCTCTTCAAGTAGTTTAACAATATCAAGTTTTGTTACAGACCCGAAGAGCTTATCGTCGTCTTCTGATTTCATTTTTAATGATAAACTTAAAGACTTTACCTCTTTTAAAATTGATTCTAGTTGGTCTTTTTCTCTTTCTAGCTTTCTAACTTCCATCCTTTGAGCTTCTTCTATACTTTTTTGCTGTTGTACAGTAAAAAGGATGGCGAGTTTTTTGGGCATCAAATAATTACGAGCATAACCTGATTTTACTTCTACAACATCTCCTTGTTGTCCTAGATTTTGTACATCTTCTTTTAAAATTACTTTCATATCTAATCCTTATCAACTGCTGCAAAAGGAAGTAATGCAATATTCCTTGCTCTTTTAATTGCAACCACAAGCTTTCTGTGCATCTTACTACTTGTGCCTGTAACTCTTTTTGGAGTTATTTTTCCTTGGTCGTTTATAAACTTTGTTAAAAGTTTAACATCTTTATAATCGATTTCTTGAATGTTATTTCTTTTAAAATAACAGGATTTTTTTCTACTTGATAACATTAATTTTCCTCCTGTGTATCGGCTACCTCAGAAGCACTGTCTTCTTGTGCTTGATTTGAGGGCTTTTCGTCCAATTTAATTATCATATATTTCATGACTTCCTTATTCAAATTTAAAAATACCTTGAACTCGTTAACGAAGTTTGCGTCTTTAAATTCTGTGTTAAGCAACACGAAGTTTCCGTACTTGTGTTTTTTGACATTATATGCTAATTGTTTTTTCCCCCAAAAATCATGGTTAACAATGCTGTGTTTTTTTTGTTGAACAAAATCTGAAACTTCGCTCATCACTCCAGCAATTTGTTCCTTGCTAAAATTTGGGTTCAAAATATATAGTACTTCATAATAATTCATTATCTTCTCCATTATAATAGTGGTGCAATTACAAGTGATACCACTGATATCAATTTGATTAAAATATTTAATGATGGTCCTGCAGTATCTTTAAAAGGATCACCTACTGTATCACCAACAACTGCCGCTTTATGTGCTGTACTACCTTTTCCACCATGATGACCAGATTCAATATATTTCTTTGCATTATCCCAGGATCCACCAGCATTTGACATAAATATTGCTAGCAATACCCCTGTAACTGTTACACCTGCTAGAATTCCACCAAGCATCTCTTTTTGCCCTAATACTAGACCAAAGATAATTGGTGTAAAGACTGCTAATGCTCCGGGTAGTACCATTTTATTGATTGCTGCCGTTGTTGCAATATCAACGCATTTAGCATAGTCTGCTTTGGCTTTACCATCAAGCAAACCTTTAATTTCTCTGAACTGTCTTCTTACCTCTTCAATCATCTCAAATGCGGCATCTCCAACAGCTTGCATTGCTAGAGCTGAAAACACAAATGGTAAAGATGAACCAATTAATAGCCCAGCCATAACTTGAGGATTATTAATGTCTAGTGTCAATCCACCAACTGTCTCTCTAAACGCAGCAAATAACGCCAGCGAGGTTAAAGCTGCTGAACCAATAGCAAATCCTTTACCTATAGCTGCTGTAGTATTTCCAACCGCATCAAGCTTATCTGTTCTTTCACGAACCTCTTTTGGCAACTCTGCCATTTCAGCAATACCTCCAGCATTATCAGCAATTGGTCCGTATGCATCTACTGCTAACTGAATTCCAATTGTGGATAACATACCAAGTGCTGCTAAAGCAATTCCATATAAATGAGCAAAATGATATGCTCCTAAAATAGACAACGCGATTACCAATACTGGTAAAGCTGTTGAAAACATTCCATTTGCTAAACCTGAAATTATATTCGTAGCAGAACCTGTTTCACTAGCAGCTGCTACATTCTGGGAAGGCTTTTGATGATCAGAAGTATAATACTCTGTTAATACTCCAATTAAAATACCTGACACAAGACCTACTACTGTAGCAAGAAATAGATCAAGCGCTTGTACGCTTTGATACCCTTCTGCTAAAGCAACTGGGCTTTCAATCAATCTTCCAATTAGAAAATAACTAACCACAGTCATTACAGCTCCTGAACCAAAAACACCTATGTTTAAAGCTGTTTGTGGATTACCGCCTTCTTTCGTTTTAACAAAAAATGTACCAAAAATAGAAACTAAAATTCCTGCAGCTGCTAAGTATAAAGGTAAAAATACTAAACTTTTTTCTCCTGCTGTTGCAGCTAAAACCATAGCTCCAATCATCGAACCAACATAGGATTCGAAAAGGTCTGCACCCATACCGGCAACATCTCCAACATTGTCTCCAACATTATCGGCAATAGTAGCTGGGTTTCTAGGATCGTCTTCAGGAATACCTGCTTCTACTTTTCCAACTAAATCTGCACCTACATCAGCTGCTTTAGTATAAATACCACCACCGACTCTAGCAAACAAAGCAATAGATGAAGCTCCCATTGCAAATCCAGATACCTTTGTCATTACTAAAGAAAAGTCTGCAGACTCACTTAAACCGCCATATAGAAAAAATAGTAAGGATAGTCCTAAAATACCCAATCCTACAACATTCATTCCCATAACAACACCGCCGTTGAAAGCCACAGCAAGAGCCTTGCTTAAACTGTTTCTTGCAGCTTCTGTAGTTCTATGATTTGCTAAAGTAGCTACTCTCATACCAAGTGCTCCAGCCAAACCACTACATATTGCACCGACTATAAAAGACAGTGCTACTTCTGTGGTATTAGATGACATATTTACCCAATACAAAAGAGCTGCAACTGTTAAAACAAATATTGTTAAAATTTTATATTCTCTCACAAGAAATGCTGTAGCTCCTTGACGAATTGCTAAACCAATTTCCTGCATTTTTTCATTTCCTGGATTCTGTCCAGATATCCATTTACTTCTCATTAATCCGAATACAACTGCCAATAAACCTGACAGAGGTATTAAATAGAATAGATTTTCCACTACGCTACTCCTATAGTTTGATTATTATAATTATTCATTGTGAATTCTTCTCCGTTTTCTAAAAATGACTGCAATGCTTCGTTCGCAAAAATTAATACTTCATCAACAAGTGAATGAAATCGCTTGTTAAATGGCTTTAAAACATATTTTTCTGAAGGTCTTTTATAGTCTGAAGCTGCTATGCCAATCTTAAGCCTTTTGATACTCTGACTTGAAACATATTGTAGTACAGATTTCATGCCGTTATGACAACCATCTCCGCCTTCAGTGCGAAATCTAATTTCACCCAAAGGAAGGTCAACATCATCGAAAATAATTACTAGATCCTCTTTTTTTGCTTTATAAAAACTTAAAACCTCGTTTATAATAGCTCCGCTATTATTCATACCGGTTGTTGGTTTAATCAACATAAAGCTTGAATCTTTTTTTGCAACAAAATAGTTTCCTTTGCCAGGCTTAAACTCCAAATCATATTTTTTTGCAAAACTATCTAACACCCAATAACCAACATTGTGTTTGGTATTGTGGTATTTAGTTTCGTGATTACCTAGACCAACAAAAATTGTCATTACGACTCATCTCCAGATTCATCTTTTGATTCTTCTTCAGCTGAATCTCCACCTTCTTCACCTTGTGGTTCTTCTTGTTCTGAATCTGACTCTGATTCGTCCATATCAGCTGCTTCAACAACTGCCTCTTCTTTTTCTTCTTTTGGCTCTTGGACTGAAACTACTGCAATATCTTCTGCAGTTATCATTTCAACATCTTCAGGTAATGTAATATCCTTAACAAAAAGGTTGGTATTCATTTCCATTTCTGTTACATCTATTTCAAGAAACTCAGGAATTTCTGCTGGTTTACATTTGACCGTAACTGAGTTTAACATTTGAACTAAAAGTCCACCAAGCTTTACTCCTTGGGCCTCTCCAGCGCTTCTTACAGCTACTTCTAAAGAAATCTTTTCATCTTCTTTTACTTTTTGAAAATCTATGTGGATAATTTCATCTGTAACTGGATGATATTGTATTTCTTTTACCAGAACAAATTGGTTTTTATCCTCAACATTCACCTCAAAAATCATTTGGCCCGTTCTTAGAGCTTTATTTAAGCTTATTTTATCTACTGAAAGAGGTGTTGCCTCCACCCCAGAATGATAAACAACAGCTGGTACTTTATTTTGCAGTCTAGTTCTTCTAGCTGCTGATGTTCCGTGCTCTTTTCTAATATCTACATTTAATTTTTCAAATTTGCTCATGTTACTTTCCTAAATAGTTTACTTACTGATTCACCACTATGAATCCTGTTAATTGTCTCTGCAAAAATTTTTGCAGACGAAATGGTTCTAAGTTTTTTACAATTATCAATGTGTGACATATCTATTGTATCTGTAATGAATATTGAATGAATTATATCATCTGACAACTTATCTATAGCGTTTGAAGATAAAATACCGTGAGTTGCCGCTATAGTAATAGACAAAGCACCTTTCTCTTTTGCTACTTTGGCAGCATTTGAGATTGTGCCTGCCGTATCAATCATATCATCTATAATTAATACATGTTTATTTTCTAATTCTCCAACAACTGAAACAACTTCTGACTGATTGTGTGCACCTCTTCTCTTATCAACAAGTGCAAAGCTCATACCCAATCTTTTTGCGTAGGACTGACCAAGCTTGCTGGATCCCATATCTGGTATCAATACAGTTAAATTATCATCGGATGACAAATCATTAAAATGCTTTTCAAGTTCTGGCATTAAAACTAGACTGCCATAAATATTATCGACGGGTTTTGATGAAAAACCTTGAATTTGAGTTGAATGCAAATCCATTGTAACAATCCTGTCTGCTCCTGCTTTTATAAAAATATCCATCATCACTTTTGCAGAAATAGGCACTCGAGGTTCATCTTTACGATCTTGTCTAGAATACCCAAAGTAAGGCATGATTACATTAATTCTTTGAGCGCTGGCTCTCTTTGCAGCATCTATAAGCAGCGCTAATTCTACAATATTATCTGCGGGTGCGTTGGTAGACTGAATAAGGTACACATCGTTTCCTCTTAAGTTTTCTTCAAACTTAACCCAGATTTCTCCATCGCTAAAACGTTTGATAGAAAGCTGTCCTAGCGATACACCACACTCATCTGCAATTTTTTTTGCGAGCTGTGGATTACTAGATCCTGCAAATATTTTTTTTACGTATTTACCCATTATTTTGTTGGGGAGCAGGGACTCGAACCCCGACTGCCTGGACCAAAACCAGGTGTCCTGCCAATTAGACGACTCCCCAAAATTAAATTGGATTTACATAGTAAGTTGAGTAGTGGGGACTGAAGAAAGATTGTGCTTTGAGCAAATCTTTTTTTGAAAAAAATATTCCAAACACAGTCGAACCCGTACCCGACAAACTGGCATATTGTGCACCAAAATCCTTAATTTTTAATTTTATTGCGCCAATTTCTGGATGTGTTTCAAAAACATACATCTCAAAATCATTTTTAAATAGCTTAGAATTAAAATTATTATTTTTTAATTCTCTTAATAATTTCGACAAGTTAATGTCCATATTTTCATTTAACAAATGGTTTTTTAATTGGTTAAAAGCTGTTTTGGTACTGACTTTGATGTTAGGGTGAATTAGTAAAATATGTTTTGGTAATTCTATATTTTTAACCGGTTCTAATTTTTCTCCTCTTTGTGTTCCAAACTGAAGGCCTCCATCTATAAAAAAGGTGGAATCAGAGCTAATTTCTTTTGCAATCAAAGAGAGTGTGTTTTTATCTAAAGAAAGATTAAAAAGATCGTTTAAGCCTTTTAGTACAGCAGTTCCATTACTTGAACCTCCCCCAAGCCCTGCATTCATTGGTATAGCTTTATTAATTGAAATAGATACATTTGGCAATTCGGGATTAAGTTTTTTGGCTATTCTAAATGCTTTAGTGCAAAAATTATCTGATTCAGGAATATTGCCACAATCAGTTTTACATGAAAAATTATCTGCTTCTTCAATCTTGATTGAATCATGTAAACTTATTTCTTGAAAAAGTGTTGAAATATTATGGAAGCCATCGCTCCTAAGATTGTGGACATGTAGACCAATATTGATTTTGGCTCTAGATTTTAATTCCATTTTTTCAAAGTAATAATTACTTCAGCGCCCCAACCATTTTTCATGTCTATAAAATTTAATCTATTGGTTGTGCTTCCTTTAATAGATATTTGGTTTTTGGAAATATTTAGAACAGTTGCAAGCTTGGAACCTATTTTTGATTTATGTTTTGAAATTTTCGGTTCATTCAAAACTAAAGTTGCATCAACATTAACTATACTAATATTTATAGGAATCATTGAGATTATTTTTTCTAATAATTTAATGCTAGAAATATTTTTGTTTTGTTTTGTATTTGGAAAGTGTTCGCCGATATCTCCCAAGTTTAATGCTCCACACAAAGCATCAATAATGGCATGGGTTAAAACATCGCCATCTGAATGTGCAATTGATTTTAGGTCACATTTAATTTTACACCCTCCAACAATGATGCCATCTCCTTTGGACAGAGAATGGAAATCGATTCCTAGTCCAAAAAAATTATCGCTACCAATTCTTTTTGTGATTTCTCCTAAATCTTCTCTTGAAGTAATTTTCATATTCAAATTTTTATTTTCAAAAATAACCACATCGTATCCACAATCTTCAACTATAGCTGCTTCGTCCGAATATTCGTGAATGATATCTGATTTTTTATTGTATACATCCTCAAGAACTTCTTGATTAAATACTTGTGGTGTTTCAGAGGTCCATAGGTTAGTTCTGTCAACAGTAAAATTTGACTTGTTTGATTTAACAGATTTTACTGTTTCTGTAATTTTTTTTGCAAGAATTACAGCTTTTTCTTTTTTTGAAAATTCTATAAGATTTATTATTGTTTTTTTATTAATCAAAGGTCTTGCTGCATCATGAATGAATATTTTATTTTTGTGGCTTGAAATCATCTTAAAAGCATTATAAACTGATTGCGACCTACTATCACCCCCTTCACATAGAACTACATTTTTATACTTCTCTTCCGCCAGCTGTTCAGCCATAACATTAATTAATTTTTTTGGAACCGCTATTATGATTTTTGAGAATGATTTTGTATCAAGAAAAGCATCAATTGAATATTGATATACAGGTTTATTATTGATTATTTCTACCTGCTTGTAAGAGCCAAATCTTTCGCCTGATCCTGCTCCAACTATAATAGCAACATTTTTCATTTTACATAATTAACATTGAGTCGCCGTAGCTGAGAAATCGATAGTTTTTCTTTTTCGCTTCTTTGTATGCATCTTTTATAAACTTATACCCACCAAATGCGGATGTAAGCATTAAAAGTGTGCTTTCTGGTTGATGAAAATTTGTAATTAATCCGTCCACAATTTTAAACTCATGAGGTGGATGAATAAATTTATTTGTCCAACCTTTTTTAGGAGAAATTAAAAAACCTGACACATTTACTGTTTCAAGCGCCCTTACAGTTGAAGTTCCAACTGCAAAGATTCTTCTTCTTTTTCTTTTTGCTTCATTGATTGCCAATGCAGTGCTAGGGGTTACTTCAAAGTATTCTGAATCCATATGATGCCTGTTAAGGTCTTCTACCTGAACGGGTTTAAAGGTTCCTAGACCAATATGCAAAGTAATGTAATGAATGTTCACCCCTTTTTTCTCAAGTTTTTTAATAATTTCTGGTGTGAAATGTAGTCCTGCAATTGGGGCTGCCACTGCGCCTCTCTTTTCAGCATAAACAGTTTGATATCTTTCTTTGTCTCTTGGTGTTGCTGGTCTTTCAATGTATGGAGGCAACGGTGGATGACCAAGCTTATCAAGAATATCATCAAAGTTTCCTTCATCAAACTCAAAACGTACAACTCTTCCACCTGAAACGGTATTATCTATTACGTCACAAAAAAGACCGTCTGACAAAATTAACTTATTTCCAATTCTAACTTTTCTAGCTGGCTTTACAAGCACCTCCCAGAGACGATCACCCAACTCTCTCAATAGAAATATTTCAACTTTTGCGTCTGTTCTATCTTTAGTTGCAAAAAGCTTTGCTGGAAAAACTTTTGTGTTGTTAAGAATTAATAAATCATTTTTTTGAAAATAGTCAGTTATATCAGAAAATTTTTTATGTTTTACTTTCTGCTCTTCTCTATTTAAAACCATCATTTTAGCCGTGTCTCTTTTTTGCTTAGGCTTCTGTGCAATAAATTTTTTAGGAAGCTGATATCTAAAATCACTCAACTTATATTTTTTCTTTTTTTCTATCATAACTTTTTGTTTTACTCCTTATTTTTTTAAATCAAATAATGCGTATGCTTTATCTGTTGCGACTCTTCCTCTGGAAGTCCTTTCAATAAATCCTTCTTTAATTAAATATGGTTCATAAACGTCTTCGATTGTTTGAATGTCTTCGTTAATTGAAATTGCTAATGATTTACCACCAGTTGGTCCACCTTTATAATTTACAATGAGGTTTTTTAAAATTTTTCTATCCATACTTTCTAAACCGTTTTCATCTATTCCAATGCTATCAAGTGAACTTTTTGCATCTTCCAATCCAATCTCAATGATATTTTTTACTTGTGCAAAATCTCTTACCCTTTTTAAAACCCTGTTAGCTATCCTAGGAGTACCCCTAGATCTTCCTGCAATTTCTGTTAGAGCTTCGTCATTAATATTCATTTCGAGTATTAATGCTGTTCTTTTTAATATCTCGAAAATTTCTTTTTGCTGATAGAAGTCAAGTCGAAAAATAGCCCCAAACCTATCTCTCATTGGAGTTGAAATATTCCCAAGCCTGGTAGTTGCTCCAACCAATGTAAATGGCTCTAAGTCAATTCTAACCGTTCTTGCATTTGGCCCTGAATCAATTAAAATATCAATTTTAAAATCTTCCATAGCAGAATAAAGGTATTCTTCAACCGTTGTATTAACTCTATGGATTTCATCTATAAAAAAAACATCTCGGTTTTGGAGATTGGTTAACATGCCAGAAAGATCTCCTGGAATTGATATTACTGGTCCTGATGTTGATAAAAAACCTTTTTCCAGCTCTGTCGCAATAATGTTTGAAAGTGTGGTTTTTCCTAATCCCGGAGGGCCATATAAGAGTATATGGTCCAAAGCTTCTTCTCTTTGTTTTGCTGCAGTAATGTATGTTTTTAAAGATTCAACAATATCTGTTTGCCCAATAAAATCTTCAAAGTGGTTTGGTCTGATTTGTTTGTCAAAATTTTTTTCTTCATTAGAAGAGATTACTATTTTTTGTTCATCAGTCACAACATACTAAGATAAATAGGGAATGACCGTTATCCAAAAAATTATTTAATAACTTTTTTTAAAAATTTTCCAGTAATTGAGGTTTTATTTATTGATAATTCTTCAACAGTACCTTGTGCAACAACTGTTCCTCCGCCCTCTCCGCCTTCTGGCCCTAAGTCTATAACCCAGTCTGCACATTTTATCACATCTAAGTTGTGCTCAATTACAATGATAGTATTTCCTTGATCAACAAGTTTTTGTAATACAGATAATAGCATTTGAATATCATCCACATGCAGTCCAGTAGTTGGTTCGTCCAAGAAGTATACCGTATTTTTCGTACTTGTTTTTGAAAGTTCGGTAGAAAGTTTGATTCTTTGTGCCTCTCCTCCGGATAAAGTGGTTGCCTGCTGCCCTAGTTTAATATACCCCAACCCTACATCGTGAAGTGTATCTAATCTTTTTTTAATTGGTTGAATATTTTTAAAAAATGTCCTTGCCTCTTCAACAGACATATTTAGTATATCGTCAATATTTTTATCTTTGTATTCAATCTGCAGAGTTTCTTTGTTGTATCTCTTACCGTTACAATCATCACAGTTCACATAAACATCTGGTAAAAAGTTCATCTCAATTTTTATAATACCTGCGCCTTGACAAGATTCACATCTTCCGCCTTTTACATTAAATGAAAATCTACCAATTTTATAACCTCTAAGTTTTGCTTCTCTTGTTTGGGCAAATAAGTCTCTAATATGTGTAAAAATTCCAGTATACGTAGCAGGGTTAGATCGAGGAGTTTTACCTATTGGCTTTTGGTCAACATTAATTACTCTTTCTATCTTGTCAGTCCTTACAAGATTTTTAAAAGGTAACATTTCTTTTACTCCAAAGTTTACCATGTTTGATAAAGCGGGGTATAATGTCTGATTAATAAGAGAACTTTTTCCGCTTCCCGATACGCCAGTTATCGCAATAAGTCTTTCATAAGGAAAGCTGACATCTATATTTTTCAGATTATTTCCTGATGCTCCAATGATTGAAAAATGGTCGAAGGTCGGGGTTCTGTAGTTTGGTAGGGATATAAATTTTTCACCTGAAAGGTATTTCCCGGTAAGGCTCTTACTATCTTTAGCAATTTCTTTTAACGTTCCTGAAAAAACTACCTCTCCTCCATGAAATCCTGCTCTTGGTCCCATATCAATAATTTGATCAGCTGACTCAATAGTATCTAAATCATGCTCTACAACTATTACAGTATTACCTATTTCTTTTAACGACTTTAAGGTTTCTAAAAGACGATCATTGTCTCTTGGATGCAACCCTATTGATGGTTCATCGAGAACATATAACACCCCTGTAAGTTGTGACCCAACTTGAGAAGCAAGTCTTATTCTCTGTGCCTCTCCTCCGGATAGGGTTCTTGATGCCCTGTCGAGAGTTAAATAATTCAGGCCTACATTAACTAAAAAACTAAGCCTTTTTTTAATTTCATTTAAAATGCCTCCGGCTATTTCTTGTTGATTTTTTGAAAGCTCTAACGTTTCAAAAAAGTCCAATGTTTCAGAAATATTTTTAGAACATACTTCGCCAATATTAACAGAATCTACCCTGACATTTAATGAAGAATCTTTAAGTCGTTTTCCCTTGCAAGCATCGCACTCTCTAGTGCTCATAAAGCTTTCAATCCATCTTCTAATACCATATGACTGGGTTTGCTTATACCTTCTTTGTAGTTCCGGAATAATTCCTTCCCATTTACCCTTGTAGGTACCAGAAAAATTTGAACTATTATAGTCAACATTTATTTTCTTACCGCTCAAACCGTACAATAGAATAGTCCTAATTTCTTTTGAAAGCTTATTCCACGGTTTTGAGAACGACAAATCAAACTCTCGAGCAAGAGCTCTCAACTTACTTCCATGAAAGCCTTTTGGCTGACTGCCAATTGGTTTAATTGCTTCTTGAATGAGAGATTTTTTTGTGTTAGGTACTACAAGATTTGGATCAATTTCAGTAATGTAACCTAAACCATCACATTGTTGACATGCTCCGTATGGTGAGTTGAATGAAAACATCCTTGGCGTTAAATCTGTCATCATTACATATGGATGATAAGCACATGCAAAATGTTCGCTAAACAAGTAATCTTCTTTGCTGTTTATATTGATAACACAAATTCCATTGCCCATTCGCAATGCCAATTCAACAGATTCAAGAAGCCTAGACTGTATATCCTTAGCTACCAAAACTCTGTCAATCAACACGTCTATGTCATGATTTTTATTTTTTTCGAGTTTCGGAATTTTTCTCAGCGATAAAATTTGATTATCTACTCTTGCTCTTAAAAAGCCCTTCTTTTTTAAGTCTTCGAATACTGTTTTATGTTCTCCCTTTCTTCCTTGAATAACTGGAGACAAAATATATGCTTTTTCATTTTTATGAGATTTTAAAATCTGTTCGACAATCTGTTCAGGTGACTGTCTAGAAATAGGCCTTGAGCATTCCCAACAATGTGGTTGACCAACGCTGGCATAAAGCAATCTTAAATAATCATGGATTTCTGTGATTGTTCCAACAGTTGACCTTGGGTTGCGAGAGCCTGTCTTTTGTTCAATGGATATAGCAGGAGAGAGTCCTTCAATTGTATCAACATCTGGTTTTTCCATAAGATCTAGGAACTGTCTTGCATAGGCAGATAAAGATTCTACATATCTTCTTTGGCCTTCAGCATAAATTGTGTCAAAAGCTAACGAGGACTTTCCAGACCCAGAAGGTCCCGTTATAACCACTAATTTATTTTTTTCAATATCTACAGCAACATCTTTGAGGTTATGCTGTCTTGCTCCGCGTATTTTTAGTTTATTTTTCATATTTTTTAAAAAAAATTGACTTGTAACTTACTTAACTCTGGATATGATTCAAAAAAGGATTTATGTTTTATTAAATAAAAAATGAAAAGCCTAAAAAACAAGCTACTAATTTCAATGCCTAACATGGTTGACTCTTACTTTGCTAAAAGCGTTATTTTTGTTTGTGAAGACGATAAGAATGGAACCGTTGGAATTATTGTCAATAAACCAATCAGTCAGATGAAAATAGTTGGTACTGGAATTAAAAATAAAATTTTTGAAGATATTTTAAACGAGTCCGAAAAAATTTTTTTTGGTGGTCCAGTTAATTTAAATGAGGCCTGTATTGTCCAAAAAAATACCGGTAAATCTGACGACTTCTCTGAAAAAATTGAATTATCAACGGACTTAGAACTCATTCAAGAAATATTATTCAAT
>Ga0208277_1001626_pt1 | contig 13013 bp, 10 predicted proteins | sample ETNtaG_5_FD_185782 | JGI IMG/M metagenome (GOLD analysis project Ga0208277, IMG submission 185782) | Marine microbial and viral communities from oxygen minimum zone, Eastern Pacific Ocean - ETNP201406SV205 (SPAdes) (version 2) | ecosystem: Environmental > Aquatic > Marine > Oceanic ...
GGCGAAAGCACTCAGATTTATTTGAACGTTTTGGTCGAGGCGGCGTTTCACAGATTGAGAGTTGCAAAAATAGCGGATGGTACTGTATTGAATATGAGGTACGATGGCTTTCGTAGTTCGAGTTCGCAGGTGGAAAAAAAATGCAGAATTGAGCTAGAGGACGTGAACAAGGTGACACTCGAGGTTGAAAAGCGGCGAAAAATGGAAGCAAACGAAAGATTGACGAAGGCATCGCCGCGCTCGCGCAAACCGTCTCCTTCCAAGGTAACGAATCAGAAACTGAGGAAAAACGCGACATCGGTACAGAAACGAATAAATCCACGACCAGCAATAGTGATAGCAACAGATAACGAATCGGAACCATCGTTATCAGCAGGTCCTCACAGTTTGTCACAAAATCATTCTAAAGAAGATGACAGTACGAATTGTTTGAAATCATCGTTTGATGTAGGTGCAGGACCAGGAACTGCTGCTGCGGCTACGACGACGGCTAAGGCAAACCACTTACAGAACGGTGGAGGGAATAGAATCGCAGCACCGAGCGCGCTGTGGGATCTAAGCGATTGTGAAGATCATAACAAAGGTAACACACGAGAACGAGCTATGCCGTGTGGACAAGATGATCCGTTTTTTGAGCCAACTCGACGAGGCTTGGCAGATCGAATCAATTTCTCCAATAAAAGGCGACCTACGATGGAGACTGAAAATGAAAGAGAAAATTCTCCTAAGAAACCACGAACTCCTGCCGACACGATTTTAGAACCAAAAAGCGTGAAGAGTGATCAAGACACGAAGGATAATGACTCTATCGACTCTGCGTATCAGACAAAATTGCGTTCGGCCATAGAACTTGCGACGGCGAAGACGCCCAAGAATATAGGGAAGAACGTGAATGAGTCGAATTTGACCAAACAGTTTGATGACGCTTTGGAGCTCGATAAAAGCACCGACGGGGATGACGAGAACATTGAAGAAGAGATTGTTGAAACTGACGTCGAAGAACAACACGATCCTTCTCAAAACAGACTCATGCACGAGTTATTTTCATCGGAAGCGCTTTGCGGTCGCGGTCAAATACGAATTCGCCCTTTGCAAAAAGTTCACAAGCAATGTGACGAAGTTCCAGTGACGAAAAAGAGTAGGACAGGAATGTCAAATCAACGGCCGAAACACAGAACGGCGAGAAAAATGGCAAAACCTTATCACAATCAAAGGAAAAAACTGCCGCCTAAGGAAAAAACTGTATCTTTGGATGATAGAAATGGAAACTCTTTGCACAAAAGTTCCCGCGATGATGTTGCAGTTGATGCGCTCATGGCTCTGAACGGCAAAAAGAGAGATTTTCATGACGCCGCCACTGTTAACGACGTCGAGTGCAATACTTTTTGTGGTGGCAGTAAGAACACCAATCAGGTTGTTGTGAACAACGATGCCGTGCAGCATTCCGACGCCGAACAAGAAGTTCAAAGATATCTTTTGCTCGTTGAATTGCACAAGAGAAATTTTCTGCAGGCAGCAAGCGTGAGAGCGAGAACTCGGACTGCGAATAAAGCCTACGCGTCGAATTTATTATTGGCCGGCGTCACGGTCGCCACGGATAGTAATGAAGGCGAATCTTTAAGAAACATACTAGAATTTGCAAACGTGAGCAGAATTCACATGGACGGGCTGAAAGTCCTTGATCAATGGAAGAGAGCTTTCGCCGAGATGTCAGCGACTGAAACTCAAAAAGAGTTGATGAGCCAATTTGTGTATTCGAGAATTAGTGGCGAGAAATCATGGCCCAATAAAGAAATAAACCATTTTGATTTTTTCATAAGGAACAACGGGGAATATTGGAACTTGATGACAGCGGAAAAGTGTGAAACGATAGCTGAGTTGGTTGCGTACCACGCGTACGGAATAGCTATGAAATCTTCGCCAGCGCTTTTCGAGCTGCAAGTTTTGCGATCTCTCGTCGTCGAATCCGAAAGCGACTTGCGTAAGTCGAATATTAAGCGCGACATCCGTGAACAGATTCGACACGAGTATAACACGAGGATCTTAAGCTTTTTAAAGATCGTGAACAAAGACATCTACTACTAGTAGTATGCCATAGTATAGATAAGGAAAGTAAAAATAAAAAAGAGACGAGAAAGAGAGCCCCGCGCAGCAGCATGTAAAGAAAGAAAAACTAATAATTCGAACTGTTTAGAAACATTGAAATAAAATGTGAATTGTACAATACGAGTATAACAGTATCAGGAAACAAACAAATGAAAAATGCTTTCTACCTACTACATAGTATCTTTTTCCTATTTTCATTACTTTGTTCCCATCTTCATCAATTCTACCGTCGAAGGCGATTCCTTCATAGCTGCTTGCAATTGCGAATCCCACATCTTTCTATACTTCCCATTTACGTCGGCGTACAACGTTTGGTGATTGCCGCTTTCGACGACTTCGCCTTCGCTCAATACTAAAATCTTTTCAGAATCCATAATGGTCGATAATCTATGCGCGATGACTAAGTTGGTTCTACCTTGCGCTATCACGCGAATGGCATCCATTACTTGATTCTCCGTGTGCGTGTCTAAACTCGACGTTGCTTCGTCGTATACCATAATCGGAGGATCTTTCAAAAGCGCTCTCGCGATGGCAACGCGTTGTTTTTCACCCCCGGATAATCGCAAACCTCTCTCTCCGACTAAGGTGTCGTAGCCAGACGGTGTTCCATTGACAAATTTCTCAAATTGTGCCGCCTTTGTTGCTCTTTGTACCTCTTCTCGAGACGCCACGTCGCCTTGACCAAATTTCCCAAATCCGATGTTGTATTCGATGGTATCGTTAAACAGGACGCAATCTTGCGGCACGATGCCAATGTTCATTCGCACCGAGCGCTGCGTGCATTTCGCCACGTCTTGTCCGTTGATTAGAATTCGACCACCTTGCACGTCGTATAATCTATACAATAACTTGGCAATCGTAGACTTACCGGCTCCGGATTCGCCAACTAACGCCAATTTTTCGCCCGGTTCGACGACGAAAGAAACGCCTTTCAAGATCTTCCGTTCTTCGTTCGGGTCGTACGAGAAGAAGACATTTTCAAACTCAATTCTTGCTTGCGAAGGGTTCGCCAAGACTAAATCTTTCGCGTCTTCCGCGTCCGCAACCTCTTGATTTTCACCCAACAATCTAAACATCGCCTCGACGTCAACCATGCACTGCTTGATCATTCGATAATACCAGCCTAAAAGGTTCAAAGGCACGTACAGTTGTAAGATGAATGTGTTCACTAAAACAAAATCACCAATGGTCATTTTACCATCGACAACTTGTTCTGCGGCTAACCCCATACTCGCCGTAATACCTACGGTTATAATCAAAGCTTGTCCTAAATTCAACCCAGCTAACGATTGGGTTGTTTTCAACGTCGCCTTTTGTGTCTGCTTTAGCGCTTCGTCGTACGTGTGGGCGATGTGCGGCTCCGCGCAGAATAGTTTAATAGTTTCAAAATTCAACAAAGAATCCGTCGCTTTTTGGTTAAACCGATCGTCCGCTTCCGTTTGCTCGCGACGAAACTTATTCCTCCACTCGGTAAACGGCACCGTAAAACCAATGTACGCGAAAATCACAAAAAACAAAATAATCCCAAAATACCAATCGTATTGCACCAACAAAAAGCAACACACCATGGCTACCTCGATGAAAATTGGCGCAATTTGAAACGATATGTACTTCAAAAGCAACGCGAACGACTCCGACCCTCTCGCGCACCCTCGTATGACCGACCCTGTTTTCCTCGTGATGTGAAACCTGAGCGACAAATTCATCACGTGAGTAAACACCCTTAATGAAATCTTCCTCGACGCGTGCGCGCTGACGTACACGAAAGAGTTATCTTTCAACTCACTAAAGAAGCTCACTCCAAACCGTAACGCCCCGTACGCAACAATCGTCCACTCGATGTCCGTCCTGTTCTCGCTCACTCGATCCACCGCTATTTTCAACGCAATAGGTGAAGTCACGCTGCACAGTTTACTCGCCAACAAGGAAAATATCGCGCATATGAGCATGAATTTAATCCATAACTGCTCTTTTGGCCACAAATAGGGAACCATCAACCACAACTCTTCCTTGTGTAACTTCCAAAACGATTGCTTTTCCTCTCTCTTGGCGAGTTTGTCCATTTTTTTGTTCAGATTAGATTTCTGCGAGGTGCCGTCGGCGTCACCATCTCCCTTTCGATTCCCTTTATCCAAAGCCGTTTTTATCGCCGGTGGATTCTCCACGTCTCCGCGTCCGTCGACGGCAACGGTGGGAGTCGTCGTGGACATTGTTTCTTTTTTGTGTTTGACGCGCTCCGACCCGCTCGCGTGATTTTGAAGGGTTTCCCGAGACGCCCTTTTTGTGGAGAAAGATGACGACGACGACGAAGAAGAAGAAGAAGAAAATCGTTACGTGTCTTCGTCGTCACAAAAAGGTACTTTTCTTGACGGCTCTGAATTAAATATACTTTGTCGTCGTCGTCGTCGTCGTCGTCGCGACAAAAAACAAGGTTCCTCGACGCCGTCGTCTTCAACGCGCGATTACCTTTACGGAGGACGTTAAACGAGATGGGGAGCAAAAGCACCATCGACGGGAAGAACAAGAAGAACAAGAAGAAGACAAATTCGGTCTCTGACATCGACGACATATTCGGCAAAGTCGTAAAGAAACAGACGACGACCAAGAGCGGCGGAGATACCGGCGGTAAAAACAACAAGAAGAGCAAGAAGACAGGAAATAGCGCAAAGGAAAAAGAGGGATACGTGAAAATCCTTCTCCCGGGCCAGAAGAAACCGAAAGGGAAACGGGTGAATAGCAAAGGCGAAGAGGTTCCGGAGTTTACTCCCGTGGACAAACCGAGACGGATCGAAGATGGTTTGCCAGTGTATAAATCATACGACGATTTCACGGACATGAAGCACGGACAACAAAAATTAGATAGTAAAGGGAGAGTTGTAGGACCGAACGGAGAACCGGGAGGGAATTGTCCGTTCGATTGTTGGTGCTGTTTTTAATTTCAAATACACAACTCGCGTGTCGTAGGTCTAATACACACGCATAAAGACATAAAAGCATAAAAGCATACTCATACTCATACCCAATACAAAAATCAATTCATCACCTCTTTCATAATATTACTCTTCTTTCTTTTGGTTCTCTTTCCAGACGACGTATAGCGTGCTCGGAACGATAACCATCGCACCTAAAATCGTGTTCATAGAAATAGCTTCTTTAAACAACACCCATCCGACGCCAGCTGATAAAATCAACTCCGTGTATCGAAATGGCGCCAAAGCGCTGGCGTCCACCATGGAAAATGATTTCAACAAACAATACAGAAGCGCATTCGCACCAGCACCTAACGCGGCTAACGCCCCGTACTGTATCATTGTCGGTGCGACCCAATCCATAATCGCGAAGGGCGAAAAGATCAACGTTGTGAACAACGCGGTGTAAAAAATCATCGCCCAAAACGATTCTTTACCGACAAATACTTTATTCAAAACGTCCAAACTCGAAAACATAGTCGCTGCGGCTAAAATCAAAAGCCAGGAGACGTTAAACGAACCAAACCCCGCGATGCCTCCGGCGGGTTTCAAAACAATGCACACGCCAAAAAATCCAACTACCGTCCCGATCCATCGATTCACGTCCACCTTCTCTTTCAAAACAAACCTGGCCAAGACTAACGTGAATAAAGGAATGGTGAAATTCAACGTCGTCACCACGGCGATCGGCGCAACTGTTAACCCTTTCGCGTACAAAAATATTCCCAACGCCAACAAAGCGCTTCGCGCAAAGTGTAAAGGTAACCTATCCGTTTTGAACGAGTCTTTTCCAGATAAGAGCATCACCGGTAACATCGTCAACGTCGCGAAGAAAAATCTCAAGAAAACAACTTGAGCGACCGATAAAGTTTGTCCAGCGGCTTTCATGATCACATCGTTCGCGACGCCGATGATTTGGTGCATGAAGAACCATGCGATGCCGATTGCGAAACTCCCCGGTGGAGTAGAGACAGCACCCACATCAGCGGCAGCGGATGATGTCACCAGAGAAGACGACGAACGATTCGAATTGCGGTAAACATTTGCCGTTCTGATGTTCGCTGTCGTGTCATTGAAAACAGCCTTTGGAGTAGCAGCAGTAGTATTTCGAGAACGCAAATGCGTTTTGGATAAAGAAAATGCTGACGGTGATTGAATTCCTCGAAACCCACATGAACGTTCTTGCTTCACGCTCGATGATATTGGCGAGAGAAGAAGAGGCGATGCTAACGAGGAAGAAGCCAATGCGGCAAACATTACGATATTATTGTGTAAGTCTTGCTTTTCTTGTATCTCCGTCTCTCTCCTTTATTTTTTGCCGATTCTCTCTTCGTGTGTTGTTTCTTGTTGTCCGTTTGAGTTGAGCTGAGATTCTAAAAATTTCACGATCCGTGATAATACATTCGTTCATTTCATGTATTGTGGCTACATGCTATTTCTATCTATTCTTACCACTATATTGCAAAACTGTTATCATGAATCCACTTTGTGGCGACAAACTTCGTCCCACTGACGACTGGACACCCGCCGTGTAAACTACTTCGATCGAATGTGTTGTTCGGATGAACGCTCCAAAACAAGAGCGCATCACCTTTCCTTGGTTTCACTTTTAATCCAACCTCGCAACTCGTGTAATCGATCCCGTGTAATCGTTTCATTCCACCTTTACCTTCTAACGGAAAAACGGTTTCGCCGCCTTCATCTGGAGTGGTTAAATATAAAAGAAAACTGGCGACGCGCTGGGATTTTTGAGGACCGTATTGCAAAGGATCGAACATGTCGTAATGAGAATCGTATTTTTGCCCGATTTCGTAGCGTAAAACGTTATAGGCTTCCCCGTGTGAAGCTGGAATGTGCGTCGCCCTCGCCATTTTCTCTTCCACTCGTTTCAATGCCCCGCTCTTCTCTTCCTTCGACGTCAAAAACGTCCCCGAACTCGTCCGAATGTTCTTCGTGCTCTCCAACGTCTCGCCTCGTTTCAACGCTAAACCGGATCTGTGCAATCGAGTCTTGGCTGCTTCAACGATTGCATCGCAATCCGCATCGCTCGCGAAATTTCTATACATCACCGACCTAGGAGATGTCGATAAGAGTTGAAACTTGAGCTCGGTCAAATACCCGTCACCGAGTGGACCAACTTTTTCTATCACGTTCGAATCTTCACTGGTTGAAGCCACTGAATTCTTCGCTTCTTTGACTTTTACTACCGGTTTACCTTCTCCTAGATCCTCCTCGTCGGTTTCATCATCGTATATTTCAATGACTTGCGCGTTTCTCAACGCCCCTGGACTCGGGTCTTCTCCATCCACGTCTTTCTGCGTTTTCATTGTCGCCGTCGTATCAAAACCGTTGCCGTTATGATAATCTAATTTTGCATTCGTTAAAAAACCAATCAGAAAACACACCACCGCGAGCAAAGTGGCTTTAGGAATAGATAAGGATTTGCGGTAGGTCGTGCCATCGCCCATGGTGGTGGTGGTGATGATGATGATGTGTGCGCGCGCGCGTATTCCTTTTCGTTATTCGTGTTGCCAAGTAGAGGGAAGGAGGGTGCGTGTAGATGTGATAAAGTTAACGATGAAAGAAAGAGAAATTTTTTGAAGTGCTGACGACGCGAAAAAAAAAGATACGAAAAAATAAAACGCACAACAAAATCATCATCATCATCATCATCATCATCATCATCATCAACGACTTTACCCAAAACACGCGCGGACACAAAGTGCGGGGGTAAACACGCGCAATAAGAGATAGTGTATTGTTTGACTCGGAGCAACCGCGATGACATCCACGTCGCTGTCCGTGAATGTAAAGTCCTCTTCCTGTTCTTCTTTAACGAGCAAAATGAAGCAACACCAAAGCTTACGTCGTCCCCGAAACGCGACGACGATGAAAGCTTCGGTGAGAAGAATAACATCAAACCAAATCGTCCCGTCTGGGAAACCGGATCAAAACGGCATCATCCCGTGTTTAGGACCAGGAATGTGCGACTGGCCGGACGCGTGGCAATATTTAGCCAAAACGAAACGAATGCCTACGATTGACGCGAGGAAAGCGATGCAGATGCAAAAAAAAGGAGCTCTCATAATTGACGTGAGGTTTCAACCAGATTTCGAGCAGTGGTCGATCCCGGGGTCAATAAACGTCCCGTACATAGACGGTGGAGCATTAGCGAAACTTCGATTACCAGGCTTTAAGAAGAAAAATGTAAACTTTGTAAACGACATCCGTAAAGTAGCGGACTTGAAACAAGATATCATTTTGGTCGATATCTGGGGCGGGACTTTGTTAAGCGAACCGCCGAAGAACAGAGGGTTGACAGATAACACGAAAGGCGCCGGGTCGTTGCCGGCCGCGTTTGAGATGTATCAAATCGGATACACAAAACTATATCATTTAGCTGGAGGGGTCAATCAATACTACGAGGATGCGTATAAATATCCAAGCGAGTTACCGGAACCTGACTCAAAGTGGCCCGGGGATTTGGAATGGTTCGGGTATAGGCAGTTCAACGGCAAAGATCGAGCGAGAGGACAAAGAGATGATTAAAAGAGAGAGAAATACACATGCACGTGTTCTCAAATAAGTACGCACATATATTGTATTCTGTAATGCGTTCATCTATTGTGGCTGTTAACTATAAAATCGAGAGCTTTTCTCCTTTTTTCTCTCTCGCTCTTTCTCTTGTGTCCACGCATTTTTTCATCTCTTTTTCTTCTCCCGAATCTTCATTTTATTTGCGCACGCGCGGATATATATATACATAGTAGAGGCTGGATATAGCATATCATCCATTGGAAAAACGAACAGCGACATGGAAAACAGCAACACTAACAGCAACGGACAGATGAAACCATCCATTAAGTCCGCGGACATGAAAGAGGTAGGGAACGCGTACACAAAATTTTGAAAGTCAAACCAACAGACGGAAAAACGAATGGTCGTCTCGTATAACGAGAAGAATGAATGCACGAAAAAAAACTGAATGAAACCTCTCTCTGTCTATCTCAATCATCACCAACAGGAAGTCATACAAGACGCGGTAGATTGCGCCAAAATTGTACGTGTATTGATTTTTTTCTTTCGCATTCGAGAGTCCCCGTTAGTTTTCTCTCTTCAAAATCTCTCTTTTACAAAAGTCGTTAAAGGCACTTGACTTTTGTGACTTTTCGTCTTACTTTCGAAAATATTCAAGCGCTGATGTTTCTCTCTCTCTCTCTCTTTCTCTTTACAAAACAGGCATTAGAAAGATACGAAATAGAAAAAGACATAGCCGCGTACATCAAGAAAGAGTTCGATAAGAAGTACCAACCGACGTGGCACTGTGTTGTTGGGAGAAACTTTGGGTCGTACGTGACGCACGAGACTGGGCACTTCATATATTTTTACATCGGGCACATTGCCATTTTATTGTTTAGGTCTGGTTGAGGAGATACAAAACGAGTGGCACGGAAAGAGAAAGATCGTGCGTGTGTAGTAGTACGAGTAGCGACGAGGAGGATGTAGAGGAGGAATAATAAACATATAGCTAATATAAGAATTATAGATATATACACAACAAGAAAATCTTACAAGACAAACTTTCGTCGGTTTTTCCTCGTCCCATCGGTTTCCGTGCTGCGCACGTACTCAAATTCTCCGTGTTTGGAATCGAAGGTTCCTCTCTGTACGCTCATTAACTTCAAAGTGAATCGAGGCCCTAACTCTTGTAGCCTGGCGATGACGGACGTCGGTCGGTCGTCATTTTCATCCGCGATTTTTTTCTTCTGCGCCTTGGTCAACTTTTTCTTTCGCTCGAATGGTTTCCTCTCCTTCTTTGTTGGCGTTGGCTTTTCGTCGTCTTCATCTTCCTCGTCGTCGTCGTCGTCGTCGTCGTCGTCTGAATCACCATCGTTACTACTGCTGTCGTCCTCAGAATCTTCGTCGCTACTACTCCCGGCTTTGAATTCATCCGAGTCCGAATCCGAAGCTTCGTCGCCGCTAAACTGCACGTCCTCTTCATCCCCATCCTCATCCTCTCCAGATGGAAGCGCTAAGCTCGGTTTACCCTTCCTCTTAATACTCTTCTTTATTCTATTCTTCGAAAAAGACTCTTCGTCTACCTCGGCGGTGGATAAATGCCCCCCGTGTCTTCTTCTCACTCCTTTCTTCTCCTCGAACACGTATCGATGATGTCGAAAAAATATGAAATCTCTCTGATTGTGGAACGTCACCACGCGTCTTCCTTTAAATTCTGGTTTCTGAGGGAACAAACTTGCAAACATTCGTCCGATTCGGTGACCTAACCGAGTGCTAAAATTGTTCAACAACAACTCCGGGTAATGCGACGTCGCTCTGCCGTGGTTTCGAATTTTTTTACTCAAAATCAGATTCGTCAATTTATACATCACGCTCGGTCCTTCCGGCAAGTGCACGTGTAACAACCCGTTCACTCGCGCGCCTTTACTAAACGTTTTATTTTCGTTAAAAATGAGTAAATCGGTAAACTCCCTCGCGGTTGCGTATTTCACCATTTCCTTCACGTGGTAATTTCTTCTCGCGTAATAATACGCGTTCGGGACTACCGTAAACAGATTCTCCAAAAACTTAAACATCGCCCCGCTCGGTTTCCTACTCGTCGTTATTATAATCTTCGGGCTCGAGTTGAACGAAAAATACGACGCAAACTCGTCCTCTTTGTCCTCGTTTTGAATTTCTTCCTCGTCTTCTTTTACGATAAACGTTTCGTCTACCACGCGTTGATTTTCGATCGTTTTCGGGACTTGTCTCGGTGCCGGCGTCTCGCCGTTTTCCAAAGCTCTCAGCTCTTCTTTTTGTCTCAGTTGCCTTCGTTTCTTCTTTTCCAAACTTTTTTCGTGCAACAGTTTCCCGTAGATTTCCGAACGCCTTTGCTTATTTTTTATTTGCGAGGTGAGCTTACCGATGGAGACGTTTTCGGTTTTGTATCTGTCGCGGGGACCCGGATGATGATTTTGGAACGCAGAAAAAGAAGAAGAGGAAGATACGTCAGCTCTCACGAACGCGCGAACGTTCTTTCCATCGGGGAGGAAAAAAAGAGAGACGAGGAAAATGGCGGCGAAAAAAAAATGTATTGTGCGTGTACGAGTACACTTCACTTCACGCACGAAACGCACTCGTCGCCCTCTCCATCTCGTCGTTTCCGTTTCAACGAGGTGCTCTTCTTCGTTCGGGTGACGCCGCCGCCCATGACGAACGAACGAACGCTTCTTGTTCTTCTTCTCGTTTTGGGTTGTTGGTGTTGGTGTTCTTCTTCTTCTTCTTTTGGGCGAGTTTGTCAAAGCTCTTTTTTTTGGCGTTTTGTGAAAATGGAAAATAAAAAATAATATTTCGATTTTTTTCATCATTTTTCATCATTCGTCATTCGTCATTGGGACGACTTTTTGTGTTCGTACGAGTCGTATGGATACATTTTATTTTTACCATTTTTATTTACGTCGTCTTTTGTCGTCGTCCGAGGAGAAAAGCGACGACTTTGACGACCACATCATCATCATCATCATCATCTCATCAGAAACGAAGAGATGCACGGTGGCTCGAAGAGTCTCGCGGTATCGCACACAAAAAGCACCGACGCGTCGAAGAAGAAGAAGAAGAAGAACAATAGAGACCAAAAGCACCCGTCCACGACGATGTCGTCCAGGAAAAGTCGCGAGAGAAGAACGACGCCCTTTTTTAAGTCCACGAGCGCGGACGACGAGGAGAACACCACGGTTGTGGGAGTGCACTCGAACGACATCTCCCGAACGCAACTGTTAAACGATGGGAACATCATCCCGACGTTAGGTTTAGGCACGTGGAAATCGAACCCGCCAGAGGCGTGCACTTTGGCAATCGCAGCAGCTTTACGAAACGGGTTAACGCATCTCGACTGCGCGTCGGCGTATGCCAACGAACACGTGATTGGAAAGTGTTTGAGAGATGTGTTCACAAACGAAGATACGTCGAGAGAGGACGTGTTCATTACGAGTAAGTTATGGAACGATAGACGGAAACCAGAGGACGTTCGAGAGGCGTTGGAACAAACGTTGAACGATTTGCAGTTAGAGTACATCGATTTATATTTAATTCATTGGCCGGTGTGTTGGAAACGCGGTACGGTTTTAGTGGACGATTTGGAGACGTCCATCGAAGAGTGTTGGAAGACTATGGAAGAGTTGAAGAGAGAGGGGAAGGTGAAATCGATTGGGGTGAGTAATTTTAACGAGAAACAGTTGGAGACGTTGATGAAACACGCGGACATTAAACCGGCGGTGAACCAAATCGAATCACATCCACTGTTACCGAACGATAGGTTGATTCAATTTTCAAAGAAGATGGGCGTGGCGGTGACGGCATATTCTCCCTTTGCGAGAGGAAGCGAGTTGTTTAAAAACGAAATTGTACGAAAAATAGCGGAAAGAAGAATGACAACACCGAGTAAAGTGATTTTAAGATGGCATTTACAGAGGGGTGTTATTGTCATTCCGAAATCGGCGTCGGAAATTCGAGCGAGGGAAAACGCCGATTTTGCGGCGTTGGAAACGTTTACGCTCACTGAAGAAGATATGGGGGAGTTACGTGCGCTCGACTGCGATTACAGCACTGCACCGGCGCCGTGGAGTGATTTCCCGCAAGTTGCTAGAAGGAATAAGATTTTGAGGCCTTTATTCAGAGTGTTGACGTACCCGTTTTTCAAGGTGTTCAGTATGGACGTTCAGATGATGGGGAGGAAAAATTTTATCACTTTCGGCTCAGCGCGGTGATAAACGTAGAGTTATTATTGACAAGATGCTATAACGCTAATGTATTATTACTATGCCGTAACTACATCACAACGTCGATGACTCAAACGGACACACATACGAGTCTTCTTTAGCGTTGTCGTGTTCTTTGGTACTGGTGGTTAATGTTGTTACTAAAGGATCATCCGTGGCTCTC
>Ga0208277_1001629_pt1 | contig 13003 bp, 8 predicted proteins | sample ETNtaG_5_FD_185782 | JGI IMG/M metagenome (GOLD analysis project Ga0208277, IMG submission 185782) | Marine microbial and viral communities from oxygen minimum zone, Eastern Pacific Ocean - ETNP201406SV205 (SPAdes) (version 2) | ecosystem: Environmental > Aquatic > Marine > Oceanic ...
CCGGCGGGTCATCTGTATTGCTACTTGGATTGCTGATGATGCGAAAAGCCGATAGAAAAAGTCTTGACAATGTCATCGATAATGAAGAATGAACTTGTTCGTCAAGAGAGAAAGAAAATCACTCTTCATCCAACATTTCATTGTTGTGACATTGTAAAAAGAGGATACTGAACGTCATGTTCACTCATATTCTTCATCTTCGTCGTAGTCCTCTACTTCATCGTCGTCGTCATCGTCCCAATCTTCTTCTTCATCAAAGGCGCCGTCGCCGTAATCAATGGAAGTCTTACTGGCAACGGTCATGACCACTGCGAGTGTAAGAATTGAAACGATTACGAAAATCCATGCGAGCGGGTTTTCACGAACGGAATCGAACCATCCAAAGTACTCACCGTATGCGATGGTTACTGTGTGTTCAGCGGAATTGTCATCATCGTTCGCCTCAGGAATCATGTTAGCTTCATCAACAACCACACGGATTCGGTCAACTTCCTTAGCTTCCCACTGAACCGTGACTGCCAAGGTTTCTCCTCCGTTCAAACCAGCAATTGCGAATGTATCAAACGGCTTTTCATCGTCACCTGCGTAGAAGTTTACCATGAATTGTGCAGTTGTATTTCCACCAGCATTGAACACATCTGCAGTAATATCAATCGTTGAACCAGGAGCAATATGGTCGTCGCTCATTTCTATGTTGTTGATTCGTAATTCAGGGCCGACCGCACCCAAACGAACCCATTGTCGCTCAAAGTCGGTGTCATCGACGGCAAGTTCAGGTACAGGGCTCGCTTCAGAGTTTGAAACCACAGGGAATTGGTTGCCTGCTGCATCGTATCCAGTGAGGTAGAAACCAACGAAGTCCCCTGCCTTTGGCGTGATGGTACCGCCGGCCGTGATGTCAAGTATTCCTGTCCAAGTAACGGTTTGACCGTCCTGTTGCATTCCTAGAAGTGTTGAACCGGCACCGATCGTCATGGTTCGGGTTGAGTCCCTCATGACCCAATGTACCATCTGCTTAGAGCCGGTCAAATCTGCATCTTCAGTTCCTTGGAACTCAACGGGAATTTGACTTAGGTCATTGCTTGCTGAAATATCGATGACGTTCAACGGAGTAATCCGTCGAGTAACCCGAGGTGCAGCGTCATCAACGATAACCTGCAAGGTTGTAGAGACCAGGGTTCCCGTCATGTCTTCTCCGCGCCCTGGAATGTTCGTAATTGAAATCAAACAGGTTCGCGATGGAGAGGATTGGAGCGTGGTTGCTGAGGAAAGAGGGACTTCAACAGAGTATCCACCTTCATCGGTTAGAGAACCGTCAGACCACAACTTTTCGCCGTCAAAGACCTCAACAAGAATACCGACGTCACGGGGTGCAGGAATTTGGCTTCCCTCATACACAACTTGGCCTGTGAATGCGAGGCGGTCATCCTTACGAACACGACTGCCGTCAGCGACTGGCCCGATGCGAGGCTCGCTGATGTCTTCTACCTCAAAGGCCGTTGGTGAGAGCATCAAATCGTTCTCCACTCTGAAGGTGTGTTCAAGAAGTAGAATTCGTGACGGGTCCGGACTTCCAAGTTCCTTGTAAACCAAGGCAACATCTCCCATTTCTTCGTCTGGCCAATCCCAACTGATGATGAAGTTGAATTCAAGCATAATCCATGGAAGGCCTGATTCATTCGTCGTTTCAATCATGTTGCTTGAACTAAGGAGGTCAAGATAGGGTGAATCGGACCAGAATGTGTTGTTCAATCCTGAATAGGAGATGCTTTGAGCGTCCCTTGCCGGATTGGGGCCTTCAAAGTCAAAGATAAGCGAGATGTATTCGAAATCAATCGCGGTGTTGGCATCAATGAAACCGAGCGTGATGGTCTGTTCCATACCAGCGAAAACGGCTTCATCGTCTTCATGGCCAACCCACTCGAGACCTGTGAACACTGCTGCTGAGTCTTTGCGAGTTCGGAAGGTAGCATCGTCGTACGTGAAGCCCTCTTCAGATTCAAACTTGAGGATTTCATCTTCAGCATTAATTGCGGTGTAATGGAGTGGGTTTCCTGCTTGGTCGCCTCCATCCCAGAAGTAGGAAATTCGGCCCATATTTGGATTGCGCGATGTGTCAATTGATGTCACAAACCACTTTGAGCGAGCTTCTGTTGAGTTGAGTACGGTTTTGCTGGCGTACTCTTCAGGGTCCGCTTCACCGTTTCGATTGAGGTCGTGGTCTGCCTCAACCCAATACCTGAGCGTGAGTTCCATCGGATGTCCAACTTTGTCATCTACGAGCACTCGGATGGGCTGTTCGTTCGTAGCAGCCTCATAAGCACCTTCCTCGGGAGATACAACCTTTCGTTCGGGGTGTGTGGCGTCAATTTTGTAGGTTCTGCGCCAGTCCGCATTGGGTTGCTGGACATGGTCTGGGTTTCGCTCGTTGTAAGTTTGCACCTCGTAGGTCATCCCATCAGGAACATCGATGTTTGGAAGGTCGATGGACACAAAGAACGAGCCGTTGAAATTCGTTGTATCTCGGGCCGTACTCTCAACATATCCGTTTCTTGAGATTCGGACGTCAAACGCACTGTCTTTTGGTGCGTCCTCGGTATCTTGGAACCACATGGCTCCAACAAAGTGAATTTCCTCTCCTGCCGCAACCCAAGACTGGTCTGCAACATCTAAGGACGTTACTTCACCTTCATTGTCGCGTACATTCAACCAACCTAAACCAAAGGAACGGTTGACTTCAAGACCTGTGTCAGAAGTGAGGGGGAGTGGTGCATATCCTGCTGACCCACTGTCGTCCAAACATCCTGTTCTAAAGCGAACATTGCTTTGGTCTGGGAATTCGCTTGTAACGTAGAAGATCCAATGAATCTCCAAAATACCGTTACTTTCCACAGAATATGAATTTGAGTCCATGACAATGTATTGCCCGGGGTCATTGGGTGCAGGGAAGACATCTCCATTTTGCCATGCGAGTATCGGGTTATTGGCCATGGAATTGGTCATCAAAGTGAGTTCTGCACTAACCATTGAGGTGGCACTTTCACCGATGACATGGCGTGTAACGACTTCGTATGGCGTAATCCGCTCATGAAGAATTTCGCCTTCAGGAATTGAGATGTCAAGGTTAACGGTCTGCATAATGTAGGTGATTTGGAAGGATTCAAGCGTTAAAATGCCTGCTGATGATGCTACCAAGTCAATCGGTATATCGACAACACCGGCACCGGTGTCAGGAATGGCCTTGTTCAGCGTGTCTACAATGTCGGGGTAGGAAGCGGAGTTCACGGTGAGAGGCCCAAGCAAGGCTCCGTTTTGAGCTGGCCAAGTGAAGACATTGGTGCCGTCAATATCAATTCCTGGTTGTTGTGGAGCATTGGAATGCATGGCGATGGTGAGGTCTGTAAGGGAAGGCGTGTACCGAGATTGGCTGGTTGAAAGTTCAATGCGAAGGCAGAGATAATACCCCGTTCCTGTCATTGATTTTGTCTGATTCGGAGATGTAAACGATACCACGCCACTGCTACCTGATGTACAGGCTGTACTCGAACTGTAACCTAAATTGACCTTAACCGCAGTATTGCTTGGCCCGGTTTCAGTCCAATTTATTGTTGCTGCAACGGTGGTCTTAGCCCCACTTCCAACATACTGATAAGCATAATAATACCCAGATGTTTGGTAATTTGTCGTATAGCTTAACGCTATATCGCCCAATACCGGAGTCTTGGAAGCAGAACCGTTGAGTGTCGCCCGCCATAAGATAGAAGTCCCGGTATTTGGGAAGATGATTTTTTGCCCAATTGAGGCGGCTCGCCAGGTTGTTCCGCCGTCGTTTGAAAGATCAACGCGGATGCTCGTACCCGTTGGAGTCGAGCCAAACACACCGTCAAGTGTAAGCGAATCAATCGCCTGTGTAACACTAACGGATTGACCAACGATCATCTGATTTGATGCGGATGATGTACGGACATCGAAGTGAGCGCCATCGCCATAGACGTGGATTTTTCGCTGACCTTGAGAACAATACGCGGACGAGGCATAATAGTGGCATGAAAAATACACTTTATGGTCGTCGGTATCAACCATCCCATAATGTCCACCGCCAGGCATCGTGCGTTGGCCTTGAGGGTTCAAAAATCCATTTTGCATGCTGTAATGATAATGGACGCTCTTGTACCCCGTGTTGTAATAATAGATATTGTAGGCAATGTTTGGCATGCTCACCGTAAGACCTGCCCCATAATCGTAGTAATAGGATGTTGAAAGCATCAACCAAGAATTGTAAACAACGGTTGGCGATGCAGGGTTAACCTCCTTGACATAGTGGTTGCGAGCAGAGGTGTCGTAGATCGCAACATACATTTTCCCAGTCGTATCATCAAAATCAACACCGGTTACATAATTTGGATAATTATAACTGTACATGGCTTGACAGGTCCACGAAGTTTTTGCAGCATTCAATCTCCATTTTGCTACGCTATAGTAGGAATAATGTGCGGTGTAAATTTCACCGTTGTAGATATCAGCATCGTGAATGCTGCGGTAAGCATTGGTGTTGCATGGACTGCCATAGGACATCGATGCTGTTCCCAGGTAAACGCCAGTTGTCGCGTTGTAACGTTGAATCGTGGGCGAGCCAGTCATGGACGTGGAGGTATAACGGAGGACGTGAATTTGGTCATCGGAAACAGGAATGACAACTCCTGTATAAGTCCAAGAGCCGCCTGAAACGGTAATGTCAGAGTATTGTTTGGTCGGACTAACATAGCCTTGGTCGCTGAGTGCGACGAATTCTCCAGTTGTATTCATGGTCGCGCTGCCGATTTGGCTCACTTGAGTTGAACTGCTGAATTGAGGCGAATATTGAGTTGGATTTCCCTTGAGATACAGGGATTGACCCGTTGCTTCAAGATTATCTCTGTAAACGGTTTGGAACGGAGAAGGGGCACTGCTACTCTTCCCTTGGATTCTTTCATCGCCCTCGCCCCCATAATGGTCGTTGGTTGAGAAATTTGTCCACGAGGTCTGGCTCGCATCTCCCCGCAGATTGAACTGGGCAGAAGTCACGTCTGCTCCGTATGGAATTGAGACCACTCCGGCGGAGCCGTTTCCAGTTTGAGAAAACGTGTGGGAATAACTTGTAGTTCCGTCTTTGAATTGGGTCTCAGTTGTTGCTGCAATCGCAAGAGGCGATAGCATTGAGACGACAAAAATAAGCGAAAGAAATATGGCGCGACGCATGAGATTCACCTATAGGCACTCCTCCACATTTCGCATTGCATATGAATGATGCCCCTCGGGGTTACATCGCTGGTACCAGTAAAACAGACGTTTCATCAACAAAACCGAGGGTTCAAGAGTCCATCCTGCATGGGCGTATTAGGCGAGCCAATGAGTGAAAAGAAATCCTTTCTATCCCGTACTTGGGAAGCGCAACATGGAAAGCAATACGGCATCACTGCTATCGTTTCTGGAGCAAGTGGTATTTTGCTTGGAATATGTGTATACCAACTTTTGTTCTTACAGGATCACACAGATTGGAGCCAACACACCGGTTTGGCCCTAACTCTTGGCTTTGTTTCCGCTGTTGTGGTTCTTGTCGCATTCCCTGAATTCCTCCGATTTAGAGGCCATATCGTGACGCTTGAAGAGATCATGGAAATACAATCAACAGCAGAATTGCGCCGGCAAAAGACCGAAGGCGACAACTCCGCCCAAATTCTTGGAGCTGGATATCTTGACCAGTGGAACGAATTCCTTGATAGCCGGGGCCTGCGCCGCTAAGCACAGGGGACTCGCATGTCAGACCAAGACCCATTCAAAACCTTGGTTCTTGAAATCGTACTCGCCATCGGCATGATTGCGTGTTTGGTATTGGCCCTGTTTATCCACACTGGCTCAATGCCCCCCCTTGTCGTGGTTGAATCAGAATCGATGATTCACGACGAGAAAGGTGAAGTGGGCAGTATTGACGCTGGCGACTTGATCTTGGTTCACAAGGACCCAGCAGATGCGATCATCACCTTCGCAGAAGCAACCGATTCAAACAACCCTTCCTATGGTTACGACCAACATGGAATGGAAGGTGATGTCATTATTTATGCCAAAAATGGAGAAGAAGGGACGCCAATCATCCATCGGGCGATCATGAGAGTCCTTGCTGCAAGTACCACGGCTCCTGAACGAGGCGAGGCGGCGCCTTGCCCAATCAATTCGTCATATGATGAAGAACTCATAGCCCCTGATGGACTCATGGGCGCCTGCATATGGACATGGACGGTCCCCGGTACTTCAGCAATCAATGTCAGTACGGTATCCATAAAATTTGATGGCACCGACGCAGGATATTACGACTGCAAGCGGCCTGCACACGGCAATGTTGAGGCACATCTTGTCGTATGGGATTGGCGGCCATCTCACGAAGGCATCCTTACTCTTGGTGACAACAATCAATGCTCGGTCGACCAAGGTGCTTCAGTCACCAACGGTTCAGCGGGCGTACACAGTGAAAGCGGCGTTGTTGGCCCCATTCGTGACGGCTGGGTCCTAGGTGTTGCTGGCGGAGAACTGCCTTGGATTGGTACGGTGAAATTGATGGTTGGAGGCCCAAATTCATACGGGACGCAAGATGTCCCGTCCTCTTCGTTTTTCGCCTTATTTACGTTGATTGCACTGGTTCTTGTCTCGCCTCTGTTTACGGAACGAATATTCAAAGAAATTCTATCCGGATCCCCTGAACTGAAGGAGATTCAAATTGAAGATTCTCTCAAAGAATCAGAATAACCTGCACGCTGCAAGGCTTCATCCATCGTCAATAGACCGCAAGCAACATCATGGGCTTCTTCAAGAGAGATCGTAAGGGCTCCTTTTGACCGCTTTCTACTCAATCGTTGAGTATTGCGAAGTTCTCCTTCTGTAGGTTCAACCGTTCGTTTAGCAACTACAGGTTCACCTTTCAGCAAGGCGATCTTCAAAGCGGAGGTGGAGTGGTCATGCCTCCCTGAACCCCTGCTCGTGCGTGCCTCATTCACCTGTGAGACTTGGAATCCTTCAACAAGAAAGCGATTGATAAGGCGGTCGCGATGCAGCGGTGAACCATGACCAATTCGGACATCTACAATCTTCGGACTGTAGACATGGACCAAACCAATCACGTGTTGAATGGCGTCTTCTACGGATTCATCCTGGGATTTGCCAAGCAACATTCCTTCGACCAACCACGCACAACCAGGGCGTGGACCCGGGTCAATACCGACAGTCAAACGGTGGACAACATCCAACTCTCTAAATGAACGATACAGTCGATGGATGGATTCGTGCACTGTATCTGCAGTGGTACCGATTCCATTTCCGCCAAAACGCTCCACTTCTTCGGGAGTGCCAAACCACCAGCCTCCGGGATCTGGCAAGTCTTCATCGGTCCCAACCAATTGAGCATTGAGGTGTTTTGCTTGAAGTTCTCGTAACAGGCGGTAAGCCATACGAAAATCATCGGTTCGCACGTACACTGTCTGCACAATGTTTTCTTGGAGCCCGCCCCGTTCTAATGTATCGGTTTATGGCTCATGGCAACGATGTTTCAAATCGGTAATGCAATGAGGCTTTCTTCCGAAGTTATCAAGAACGATGGACAACGATGTTGAACCATGACGGGTGCCTACGAACGGGAACTTCGGGAAGTCCTCTCAGGAACCGAGAAAGGCGTTCATGCCGTTAGTCGGTCATGCTCACCCGAAGAAAAGGAAAGGATGAAACTCGTTCAAAACAGGCCGTTCTTGGTCGTAAGAGCTGCGGGTTCTGGAATGGAAGGAAGCGGTGACCTCGTGGCTCTAAGGGGAGACTGCTGTTTTCCCATTGAAGTGAAAACAACAAAGGCAGAGAAATTGTATTTTTCAGGAAGAACGATGGATCAACTTCAGGCCATGATCCGCGAGGGTGAGCGATCAAACCTCATGCCACTTTATGCGCACAGAAGAAAAGGCGTTCGAGGCGACTCATGGAGATTGTTTCGCGTTAAGACAAAGGGTCTTACTGACAGGTTACGAACCTTAGCCCCCCTCATACCGGCTCTTCCCTTGAATCGGAATGGAACGCCGTTTATTGATTGGGAACAAGGGATGCCCCTCAACAAATTCATCGCTTTGCTATGTTCTCAAGATGAAGGACAACATGCACCGTTGGGCCATCTCAAACAACGGGCCAAGCAACAAGAAGTTTCAAAGAAAGGTGGGCGAACTCAATCTCCACAAACAAGCGAAGATATTCTAGCAGAACTTCAGCGACGACGCACGTCCATCGTCAAGCAAAGCCTCAGAAATATGGAACAATAAGCGTGAACAGAAGCATGCCTAGTAAAGCAAGTGAAGAGTAACTGGAAGCTCTTTGCGATAAATGGTCGACCCACATCGGATGCAGGTCCCATAGTTTCAGTTTCCGCCCGATTCGTTTGAGACCACTCAACCAGGAATGTACCATATCTTTGAGCATGTGGCCTCCATCAAACGGAACCATCGGGATGAGATTGGTAAAGCCTAGCAAGATGTTGACCCACATAAGCCAAAAGAAGAAACTCGTCAGGAACAACAATCCATTCGTACCTAGAATAGAGGCAACCACACCATCTCCTGCTGTCAAAAGGGATTCTTGAAACGGATGAATTGCAACCCCATTGAGGTCAAATGGAATCAGCATAATACTGATCAAATGGAACGGAACGGATGTGGCACGCTGTCCCAATGTGGCATCACAACCACACATCGTGTCAAATCGTGGACCCAGTGGGCCGGCTAAGCGGTCAATTCCCGAGGTCGCCTCTGAAACTCCTACCACGCCAAGGAACGCATCTCCAGGTTGGACACCTTGCGCTGCAAGCGTTTCGTTGTCGGTACCCAGACTTGCTCTGTAGGCATGAGTGTCCGACAACGTCACCGTCAACGTCTCGCGTTCACCATCAGCGTGACGGACAACAACATCCACCGTATCGTTGGCGCTGTACAAGGCCAACGTCTCTCTGAAATATTTGGAACTCGTTATCGGTTCACCATCAATGGAAATGAGGGTGTCCCATGGTAACATCCCGGCTTCATCAGCTCCTTGGTCGACCACGATGCCCTGCACGTGTACACTATCATCAGTAGCAACAAAACTACCTGCGATCGAGCCAAGCATGATGAGCATGATCAACGAAGCAAAAAGGTTGGTAGCCGGGCCTGCGGCGAACATGCGAAGACGCTCCCTGCGAGGAGCCCTGAACAATTCCTCTTGTTGAGGCTCAGCGAAAGCCCCCAAAGGAAGCGGACCAAGTTGAAGCATACCAAAGGAGCGAATGCGCATACCATGACCACGAGCGAGGAGACCGTGGCCCAATTCATGAATTACCAATGAAACCACGAAGGCCATTACGCCCCATCCAAGTGGAATGATGGGATTGATGCCCGGAATGGCAACCAGTTCACTTGCCGACGGTGGGGGCGTAGTCGTAGGTGAAAGAATTGAACTGATGAAGGCCAACGGCACCAAGAGTCCGACAACAAGCATCGAAACCGAACATACCCAAAGTGAAAGTTCTCCGTAAGCTCTCCAAAATCTCCTTGGTTTTGAGAGGCGTTCAAGCAATTTTTGCCCTCGTTGAGTTCGGACCATGAGCACGATGCCAAGAGCACGGGTAGCGTTCCAGCGGTCAAGAGTCCCATTTCGCTCCCATGTTTTGATGAGAATGTACCACGCGAACAGCAGGATGAACAACAGACTCCAGTTCGCTTGGACCGAACCCCAATCTCCCACCATGACACTGCGACGGCCCGTTCTGCCTTGAACATTGATGTAAGTCCAAGAATAAAAATTGAACAAACCTTCATGATGTGTCGCTCAGCCCTTAGATTGTGCTCAACTACAATATGGCCATTGAAGTATGGTGTGAAAAGGCGTGGGGAGAAACACCCAAGAAAGTCTCAGAATGGGCATCCAATACCGAAACAGTACAGGTATTCCTACGACTTTCTGCAAGCGTACTCATAGCAGATTTTGAGCTCAAAAACGACGGAACACTCCATATTCGTCAGCACCTTCACATTCCCCTTGAGACATGGAATCCGGGTTCAATTCAGGGAATACGCACACCAGAAGGAAAAACGCGGTTCTCGCATCGGAGACAAACCATCTATCTTTCAAGCGAATTACGAGTACCTGAATGGGGGGCTGCCCTCCTTGAAGACTGGCTTGTAAGCATGCGCAGTGATATCAACCGGCCAAAGGACCGTTCTCAAAGAGTAGCGGAGATCACCCGAATGAGGACATCGGTTCAGCGAAATTTAGAGACGGCATCCGTTGCAAATGTTGCTAAAGATATCAATGATCTTGACATGCGAATTGACCGCATCGGAAATACGTTAGCCGATTGAGAGATTCAATCCATGGTGGTATCAACACCAGGGAACAAGTCCGCTCCTTCACGATAAACAGTTCTCATGTTGTTGATGAAATTCTTTTCTTTAACGACAATTGTGTATTCCTTGATTCCGTAATCCTTCTCTCCATCAAGCATTTCGAGAAGCACTTCAAGAGTAAGGCGGGCGCCTTCACGGTGAGGATATGCGAAGATGCCCATTGAGATTGGCGGAGATACGATGGAAGTCACATCACCCATTTCTTCAATCGTTGCAAAGAGGTTCGCATAGGTCTCGGGAAGCAAGTCACGACGAGCTTCATCTTGATTTGGTCGTCGGCAGTCTGGTCCAACAACGTGAATGATGTGTTTGTAATTCTCGCCCAGGGCAAAGGGTTCCGTAACCACATTCTTTGTAACCGCGCACGGTGGGGCGTTAATTTTCCTCATCTCCAAACAGATGTTGCGGGTCACTTGTGTCAATTCCTTGCCAGCCTTCATGTGAATCATACTGTCAATTCCCTCGCGGCCGGAAAGACGGTTGTTTGCAGGTGTAATCAGGACATCAGCGCTGTGATTCCAAACCTCGCCACCCATCACGCGGAGGACTCCCCACTTGCAAGTTCGTGCCATGTAGAGTTCTGCCATCGTTCCACCAAGAGGGGCCACCCTACATATTAGGTTCGCACTTTTTCCTTGAAATCCCCTAAATACGCAATAAATAATCCACTACATCCTCGCCGACATTATTGAATGAACGCAAACCGATACCGCTAAAATGGGACTGTTGCTCCACAAAGCATGAACACGAAGGCGAGTTGCTTTGCCTTTGTGATACTCCTGCTTTTGTCGCCCTTCTCAGCGCTTGTCCAGCCTGAAAAAGAAGCGGGAGTCAAACCAGCGGAAAATCAACTGCAGGACATTTTTGAGGGCTTTTACGTTGGACAACAGGAAGATGTATGGAACGAAACACCTTGGCCAACGGTAGCTGTCCCTGGTGGTTTTTCGTATCTTAGTGTTATTGATTACAGCGATGTTGGCGTATTGATCAACAACCTATCTGAGGAGAGCAAAACCATCGGATGGGCTTTTGTCGCTGCACGTAACATCTCTTTGGACCGAGTCTTCATCTTCAATGAAAGCGGAACACCGGTTGGGGAAACAATCAACCGTGAAAAATTCAACACATATTTCGCTGCACCGTTTCTTGAAATGTTGCAAAACCGGTCCTCTGCATCTCAACTTAACTATCTGGTCACTACAAAAGGAATACCGCTACGAGTTTCTGGAGGGGGTGACAAAGCAAGTTTTGATCAAGAATTAGCGCTGCTTGGAGGGTCCTACAACAGTTCAATCGGTGCTGACAATTGGTTTGATCATGGTTATGGTCCGCTGGCTGGCAAGGAAATGGAGCCGTTCACACGAGACAAATACGGCTTTTTCCTCGTGACAAGGCTCACCGGATATACGGTTGACACAGCACTTGAATTAATTGAACGAGCCAACAACAGCTTAGGGCAACGAGGAACGTTTGTGTTGGATCTCGCTACCAACAGGAATGGGTCGGGTTACAAGTATTGGAACGATGACCTCTATGTGGCGAATGCCACGTTAAACGGCAGCATGAATCTCCCTGTATATTTTGATGAAGAAGCAGAATTTGTGACCAATATCTCCAATGTTATGGGCTATGCTTCGTGGGGCAGCAATGACGGGAATTGGGCAACCAATAGAATTCCTAATTCAGGATTTGATACGACCGACGCTGCATGGGGGATGGGAACTCGGTATTGGGACCACACGCTTCCCGCCGTGAGTTCAGATGAAGCGTTCTCATGGCAGTATCAGACCGCCACAAAAGAAGGGGGTTCAGGTGCAATTGAAGGGGTTCTCTCTCCCAACTGCACGGGCCAAGATGGGACCACAACTGCGGGACTCTTGGCTGAATATTTCGACAACAGCGGCATCTCGGTTGGTAACACCATGCCCGACTTGACCAATCGCCAACCAAATGCGATCCGGGTCGAACCAAACCTTGACTGGCCCTCGCGAGGTTCCGCTTATCCGGGTTTGGATTCGCGGTTCAACACTCACTGGAGTGGAAGATTCACTGGGACAGTCACTCTACCAGAGACTGGCAATTGGACCTTCTATCTTGAAAGCGATGATGGGACGGAGTTATGGATCAATCATGCAAGCCTCGTACAAAATCACGGCATGCATGGCATGCGAACCGTATCAAATTTCATCAATCTGACCGCTGGAGAACACGATTTAAGGGTTGAATTCTATCAAGGAGGAGGCCCCCACGGACTTCGATTGTTTTGGGAGGGACCCAATCAGTCCAAGGCCATCATACCCACATCGGCCCTCAGTGTAGGCTCACTTCAGGCACCCCAGGAAAGTCATCTCATGCATCGTTGGGATTTTGAAGAGGGCACGGGGATGCAAACCAACGACAGCGTTGGCAATGCAAACCTCACCTTCAATGGCATGAATGCAAGCAACTGGGTTTCGTGCCCCGGAGGGACATGCCTGATGTTTGATGGCCAAGATGATTACATTGAAGTCGATGTAAACGATTGGAATGGAAACTTTACAGTCAGTCAATTCGTAATCACC